>JAEEGL016668525.1_pt1 | contig 25900 bp, 22 predicted proteins | sample 9134231 | NCBI WGS metagenome assembly JAEEGL01 (sample SAMN16246548, study PRJNA631951) | gut metagenome | biome: gut microbiome; feature: rumen; material: fiber-attached | host: Bos | place: Iran: Karaj | collected 2018-10 | reverse complement strand
CTTTCCGAGTTTATATGTTCGAAAAACGCCTTCCGGTTTCAGCCATTTTCCATGGCTGTCTGTTGAAGGATGAAAAGAGTAATCTGAATAGATCTTATCCCAAATAGTTCGATATAACTCTTTATTTGTGATAACCTGCATGGACATCTCCTTCTTACATCTAATCTGTAGTCACGACCCGGCTCGAGACATCAATACAACTGATTCCACATGCCCCGTCATCGGAAACATATCGACCGGCTGAACCGATCTAATTGTATAGTCGTATTCGGAGAGCATTTTCAGATCCCTTGCAAGCGTCGCGGGATCGCACGAAACGTAGGCGATTCTTTCGGCTTTGGAATCCGCTATCGCCTTTATTACTGCGGGATCGGCGCCCTTTCTCGGCGGATCGAGGCAGATGCAGTCGAATCGGCGGCCTTCATCAACAAGGCGGGGAAGGATCGTCTCCGCGGGCCCTGCGAAGAATTCGGCGTTGTCAAAGCCGTTCAGCGCCGCGTTTGCTTTTGCGTCCGCAATAGCTCTTTCAACGTATTCTATACCCGTAACAAAAGCCGCTTTTTCGGCGAGCAGCAGCGATATCGTACCTATACCGCAAAACAGATCCGCGACGGTTTCGTTCCCGGTGAGATCGAGACCGTCAGCAGCAAGCGAGTAAAGCGTTTCGGTCTGTTCCGTGTTTACCTGAAGGAAGCTCTCCGCGCTGACTTTGAAGCGAATGCCGCATATGCTGTGCTCGACAGTATCGCCGCCCCAGACGGTTCGGAATTCATTCCCGAGGATAACGTTCGTTTTCTTGGGGTTGACGTTGTGAACGATCGATACGATCCCGCCTACCTTTTCGCGAAGCAGATCTATAAGCTCGGCGGCATGCGGCAGCTTCCCTGTCGTTACGACGCATACCGACGTGCCGCTTGTGCAGGTTCTTGAAACAACGTGGCGGAGCACGCCCCGGCCTGTTGTTTCGTCATATGCGGGAATACCGAAAAGGTTCGCCCATTCTGCGACCGCTTTTGCGGCAGAAAGCGCGTTTTCGTTTTCTATCACGCACCCCGAAGCGTCGATAAGACGGTGACTTCTTGCGGCATAAAGCCCCCATTCAACGCGCCCGTCGATCTCGGCAAATGGAAAACTACCCTTGTTCCTGTACCGTAAGGGATCCTTCATTCCTATCGTCGGGTTGACTTTTATATCCTTGAAACCGCCTATTCGAACGAGCGCGTCACGCACTACGCCGGTTTTAAAATCGAGCTGAGCGGCATAATCCATATGCTGGATCGAGCACCCTCCGCATTTGCCGTAAGAGGGGCAGAGGGCTTTTGTACGGTCTTTCGAAGCGGAAACGATCGAAGTCAGCTTTCCGACCGCATACGATCCGGCCGCCTTTATTATATGCGCTTCTACCGTTTCTCCGGGCAGCGCGCCGGGTACGAATACGGCAAACCCATCCGCGCGGCCGATACCGGCTCCGTCGCTGCTCATGCCGGTTATTTCCAGGGTTATATCGTCATTCTTTTTTACAGGAGCGCTCATATTGTCGGTTCCTTTAATTTATTGCAATATCTTCAAGCATTCCCGAGCAGCGTTTCAGCGTTTCGGAAACGAACCTGCGGTTTTCGGGGATGTCGCTGTTTATCAGCTTAATAGCAGTATCCCGCGCTTCGGTAAGCGTCTGCATATCGCCGAGAACGAACGCGTCGATGAACTGAGAGCTTCCGTGCTGGCGCTGCCCGAGGAGCTCCCCGGGGCCTCTGGCCTCAAGATCCTTCTGCGCGATGCTGAAACCGTCGTTTGAAGCTACGAGAGTCTTTATCCTTTCGGCAACGGACTCCACCCTGCTCTCCGTCAGAAGGAAGCAGTAGCTTTCCTTGTCGCTTCTTCCGACGCGGCCTCTTAGCTGATGCAGCTGCGCCAGGCCGAATCTTTCGGAGGATTCTATCACCATTATGCAGGCGTTCGGAACGTCCACGCCGACCTCGATGACCGTTGTTGAAACTAGCAGGTCAATTTCGTGATCGCGGAACTTCTGCATAAGCTCGTCACGTTCTTTCTGCTTCATGCGCCCGTGAACGAGCGCCGTACGGACGTTCAGCTTTTTGCTTAGCTCGGAATAGACCGATTCAGCCGAACACGCCATCGCAACGTCGTCGTTGTCTTCTATCATGGGGCAGACAACGAATGCCTGTATGCCTCGCTGCAGCAGCTCGTTCTCCAGATAGCGGTACATATCCGTTCGCTTTTCGGGAGGGACGTACCGCGTGATAACGGGCTTTCTTCCTTTGGGCATCTGCTTCAGCAAAGAAACGTCGAGATCGCCGTACAGAATAAGTGAAAGTGTCCTCGGTATCGGTGTAGCGCTCATAATGAGCACGTCGGGCGAACTGCCCTTGCCGCCGAATACCGCTCTTTGGCGCACTCCGAACCTGTGCTGCTCATCGGTTATTACGACGCCGAGATCCTTGAATTCGACTCCGCCCTCGATCAGCGAGTGTGTGCCGACTATGTAGCTGACTTCGCCCTTTTTAATTGCTTCAAGTACCGAGCGCTGTTTTGTTTTATTCATGCCTCCCGTCAAAAGGACGGCTTTATCCCCGAAATACGAGCGGAGCTGCTCGTAATGCTGATCCGCGAGCAGAGCGGTTGGCGCCATCAGCGCAGCCTGATAACCGTTTTTGACCGCGGCATACATAGCGTAAAAAGCAAGTATGGTCTTTCCCGAACCGACGTCGCCCTGTATCAGGCGGTTCATCGGCACGGGCCGAGCCATATCCTTTGCTATATCCCGCATCACCTCATACTGACCGTCGGTGGGGCAGAAGGGAAGGAGGGAAACGAATTCCTGTATGGTGCCCTCTGTTTCGAACGCTATGCCGGAAGAACTGCACGCCCTTGCGCGGAGAGCTTCAAGCAGTATGGTGAAGCTGAGCACGCTTTCAAACGAAAGCCTCTTTTTTGCGATCGCAAGCGCTTCGGGACTGATCGGAAAGTGAAGGTTTTCAAGCGCAAAACCGAGCTGACAAAGCCCGTGCTCGATCCTTAATTCGTCGGGAAGAGTTTCGCCGTACTGCCCGGAAAGCCCCTTCATAACGCTTTTAACGCATGAACGCATGGAGGCCTGTCCGAGACCCCTTGTTAAAGGATAAACGGGAAGCATCCCGGGAGGAGCGGGGCAGAACGAGCCGTTAACCATAACTTTTCCATGGGAAAGATCAACTCTTCCGTGAACGTAACCGCGGGCAAAATCGGGTATGCTCGTTCTTATGTAGGGCTGATTGAACCATGTCAGCCTTATCCTGCCCGTTCCGTCCGAAACGTTCACGCTGATCATTGAAGTTCTTCTGCCGTTTATGATGGGATAAGCGACCTTGGGCTTTTCTATCTCTTCGATCTTTACTATCGCGTATTCGCCGTGAACGAGATCGGAGATATTCTTCGCTTCGCGCAGATCGTAATGCTCCCTTGGAGTGAAGTACAATAAATCGCGCAATGAAAAAAGCCCCAAGCGGCCAAGGGCCTCGGCGCGCTTGGGACCGATTCCTTTAAGATCGGTTAAACTGTCTTCGATCTTCATTTACTCTGCCGAGATAAAGTAGTAGTAAAGCGGCTGACCGCCGTAGCGTACCATGAACTCGATATCGGGGTAATCGTTCGTAAGGCCGTCTACAAGCGCCTCAGCCGATTCTTCGCTCGCGCCCTCGCCCCAGTATATGGAAACGAAGCCGCAGTCTTCCTTGGCGCCGATAAGCTTGTCGATCAGCGCGCGGGCGCATACGTCGACGTCTTTGCCGACTTCGATGATCTTGCTGTTCATGAGGCCGATGATATCCCCGGTATGGATGGCGATCCCTTCGAAGGAGGTGTCGCGCACAGCGTAAGTAACGGAGCCCGAAACAACGTTGCTGAAGGATTCGGTCATGGCCTCGGTGTTCTCCTCAACGGAGCAGTCGGGGTTGAAACCGGTCATCGCTGAAATGCCCTGCATCACGGTCTTGGTGGGAAGCACTATCACGTTGCACTCGGCTGCTTCTGCCGCCTGCTGCGCCGCAAGGATAATGTTGGAATTATTGGGAAGAATAAATACGTTCTTAGCGTTGACCTTGTTGACGGCCTGCAGTATCACGTCGATACTGGGATTCATGGTCTGGCCGCCGGAGATGATGTGGCTGACGCCGAGCTCTTTAAGATCGGCTTCAAGACCATCGCCCGCGCTTACGGCAATAACGGCCTGTTCCTTCTGCTCGCGCAGCTTCTTTTCGTGCAGCTGACGGTTCTGCTCACGCATATTGTCGACCTTGAGCTTGTCGATCTCGCCGAGCTGGAGCGCAAACTGTATGACTTTGCCGGGCGCGTTGGAATGAGCGTGAACTTTGATTATGCCGGAATCGTGAACAACAACCACGCTGTCGCCGAGGCGCACGAGCTTATCGCGGAAACGGTCGATATCGGCTTCCGTAACATCGTCGTGCAGATGGATTATAAAAAGCTCGCTGCAGTAGCCGAACTTGATATCCTCAACGTTGGTGGCACTGATGATGTCGTCGTTGGTTTCGTATTCGTTGGCGGGAGTTTCCCCGGAAGTCAGCGCGTTGATATCGAGATCATCGGGCTCCTCGCCGTTGGCGGCGAGCATGAATCCGCGGAATATGGTAAGAAGACCGGTTCCGCCGGAATCGAGAACGCCTGCTTCTTTAAGAACGGGAAGCATTTCGGGGGTTTTCTTGAGCGCGATCTCTCCGCCTTCGAGCATGGCTTCAAGAACGTCGTAGGCGTCCGCGCCGCGGCTTGAAGCGGCTTTCTTGCCGTACTCGGACATGAACCTAGCAACAGTCAGCATGGTGCCCTCTTTGGGGCGCATGACCGCTTTATAAGCAGCTTCGGTACCGGAGCTCATGGCGTTGGCGAGGATCGTTGCCGTAATAACGTCGCCCTTGCCTTTTATGGCCTGGGAGATGCCGCGGAATACCTGGGAAAGTATAACGCCGGAATTGCCCCTTGCGCCCTTCAGCGCGCCCAAAGAAGCGGCGGCCGAAACGTCCTCGGCATTGTCGCTGTCGACGGAGCGGATCTCCGCGATAGCGCGCTGCATGGTCATGGACATATTTGTACCGGTATCTCCGTCGGGAACGGGGAAGACGTTCATGGCGTCTATAGCAGCTTTATTATGCTCGAGAAGCGCGGCTCCCATAAGGAACATGTTCCGGAGCATTTCACCGTTAAACTCTGATCTTTTCAAGTTAAGGCACCTCTGTACTCAGACTTTGATCGATTCAACAAAGATGTTGACGTTGCGAACGTGAAGGCCGGTGAGGTCCTCGACACGATACTTGACGTTGCTTACGGCGTTCTTTGCAACAGCGTTTAAGGATACGCCGTACATAACGGTAACATGCAGATCGATGTCTACCGTAACACCGTCCGAAAGTACGGTGACGTTGACTCCGCGCTTCATGTTCTCGCTTCCGACGAGCTGAAGTATCGCGTCGCTGGCTTTTTTGCTGTTCATGGCAACGATGCCGTAGTTCTCAACCGCGGCGGTGCCGGCGATGGAGGCGATCAGATCATCGCTCATTGAAACGGTGCCAAGGTCATATAGGATATTAGCAGGCATAGAAACACCTCCGATTTATATTTATTCATTTTATTTTACATCATTATTCGAAATATAGCAAGAGTTTTGATCAAACTTAATCTCCGCGCCTTTCAATATTCCGTCCGTGTCGAACAGATCGTATTTGACCCGCCATAAGGTAAGCCCGTGCGCAGGCGCGGTATCGCCCGCGAAGCTCCTCTTTGCGTTTTTTAACGCTTCTTCAACAACGGAGGGCTCTTCAAGACCCTGCCCGATGCGGATCATGGTTCCCGTCATGATCCTTACCATGTTATAGAGAAAGCCGCTGCCGGCAACGTGGTACCGCAGATACTCGCCGTCCTGCGTCCAAAATGATTCATACACGGTGCGAACGGTAGTAGAAGCCTTGCTCCCGACAGATTTGAAAGCGTTGAAATCATGCTCCCCGAGGAAAAGCTTCGCGGCCTCGTTCAGGCGTTCGATATCGAGCCTGTAATGAACGTGGAGCGCCGTATTCCTTGTAAAAGCGGAAGCGTGGGGCGCGTTGTTGATGGTGTAAACGTAGTGCTTTTCCTTAACGCAGAAACGGGAATGGAAATCCTCGGGGACTTCAAAGCTTGCTTTTACCCTGATATCGCCGGGCAGTCTGGTATTAAGCGCGTAGCAGACCTTATCGGCCGGTATGCCGCATTCGGTGTCGAAATGGGCCACCTGAGCCCTTGCGTGCACGCCGCTGTCAGTTCTGCCGGAGGCGTGAAGAACGGGACGTTCGCCAATGAGCTTTTCAAAAGCGTCGTCTATCTTTTCCTGGATCGATACGCCGTTCGGCTGGATCTGCCAGCCGACGTAATCCGTCCCGTCGTATTCGATTATGAGAGCGATCCTTCTCATTTTGCGTCGATCGATTTGACCTTTCCGCTTGAAAGCTCCTCGATGAAAACTATCTCGGGTTTTTTATCCACAAGATAAACGTACATCACGTTGTCGTCGTCCATATTCCAGAGCATAAGCTCGATCTTGCCCGTTTTATCTGCGTCTCCGCCGAAGCCGCACCGTTTGGAAAGCTCGGAGATCTCGCTGCAGTCCCGCCCGGTAAGCTTGCCGACGCTTGTATCCGTGCCGCATACGCGCAGATAAAAATCCGACGGCGCGGTATTATACCCGAAGCGGTTCACGCTCCTGCAGGCGGCGCGCACGTAGCTGTTTGATTCGAGTATTATCAGCCAGATAACAGCGATAAGCAGTATTACGCCGGCCGCAAGAAGCGCGGCGCGCCTGGTTTTAAGAGGCAGATCTTTCATTTACGCCTTTTCCCAGAGGGGGGAGATGAGCCCTGTTATGTATGTGTCGAGCGGCAGGAATTTCTGCAGCAGCACTATTGCGGCTAACAGCACGGCCATTATTATGAACGCGACCAGATCTCTCCAATGGAACTTCAGCACCTTCAGCTTTGTACGGCCCTCTCCGCCGTGATAGCAGCGGCTTTCCATGGCGAGCGCGAGCTCCTCCGCGCGGCGGAAGGAGTTTACGAAGAGCGGGATCAATATCGGCAGCATAGCCTTGACGCGCTTGAAAATATTGCCGCTTTCAAGGTCGGCGCCTCTCGCAAGCTGCGCCTTCATGATCTTATCGGCTTCTTCAAGGAGGGTGGGAATGAACCTTAACGCAATGGTCATCATCATCGCAAGCTCGTGAACGGGGAACTTTATCACCTTCAGCGGTGAAAGCAGCCTCTCAAGCCCCTCGGTAAGAGCGACGGGCGTGGTGGTGAGCGTAAGCAGCGACGCGCCGGTGACGAGCGTTATGAGCCTTAACACTATGAATAGCGCCTGCCTTATTCCGCCCGTGGTGATGGTGATGAATTTCCAGGTAAACAGCACGGTCCCCGTTTTGATCATGAACAGATTGAGCAGGAACATCAGCGGAAGCAGCCATTTCATCGGCTTTATCGCTTTAAGGACGTAGCTTAACGGCACCTTGCTCATAGCGGTCATGAAAAGCATGAAGGCTATCAGGAGCGCAAACGCCCAAAGATCCTTGACGAGGAACACGGCTGCTATGTACATGATGAGCAGCAGGAGCTTCGTCCTCGGATCGAGGCGGTGTACGACGGAATCGACGGGGAAGTATTGCCCGAGGGTTATATCTTTAAACATATCATAACCCCCTCTTGTATTCTTTCAGCGCTTCGATAAGCGCTTCGTTCGTGTAGATGCTGCCTTTAAGCGCTACGCCTCTTTGGCGAAGCTCCGAAGCCATACGCGCGGGGAAGGGGGGCTCGAGTCCCATCTCGTTGAGCTCGTCCGCCATGGAGAATATTTCTGCGGGAGTGCCGCAGCGGAATATCTCTCCGTCCCGAAGCACGACAACTTTTTCTGCGGCACGCGCTATATCGTCCATAGAATGGCTGACCATTATCACGGCGCATCCTAACTTTTCCCTGAAGCCGCTGATCATATCGAGCACGGCCTTGCGTCCCGCGGGGTCAAGACCGGCCATGGGTTCGTCAAGCACGAGGTATTTGGGATACATCGAAATTATCCCGGCAAGAGCGGTCCTGCGCTTTTCGCCTCCTGAGAGCTCAAAGGGGGATTTTTCGGCGAACTCGTCGAAATCGAGCCCGACGAGCTTCATCGCTTCCCGTACTCTGCGGTCGATCTCTTCTTCATCGAGCTTCATGTTTTTCGGGCCGAAGCTGATATCCTTGTAAACGGTTTCGTCGAAAAGCTGGTAATCGGGATACTGGAATACCATGCCGACGAGCGCGCGGCCTTTTGCGCGCTGCTTTTTATCGCTCATATCATAGCCGTCGACGATGACCTTGCCGGAGGTGGGCTGCATGAGCCCGTTAAGCTGCTGTATGAGCGTTGATTTTCCACTGCCCGTATGACCTATCAGACCGACGAATTCACCCTCGCCTATGGTAAGGTCTATATCTTTCAGGGCGGTGAAAGCGTTTACGCTGCCGCTTTGATATGTATAAGTCAGTTTTTCAATAACGATCGACATAATCCCTCGGAAATCTCCTCAAAAGTCATAGCGTCGCCGAGATCGGCGATGCCGTTCTCTTTTATCAGTTCGCGCAGTTCCACGGCGGCGGGAACGTCGAGCCCGATCTTCCTCAGCTCGTCCCCCCTGGAGAATATCTTCGCGGGAGTTCCCTCCATTTCGACGTGGCCGCCGTTCATAACGACCACTCTTTCAGTCCCGATAGCTTCTTCCATATACTGCGTTATCATGACGACCGTTATCCCGCGCTTGTCGTGCAGCTCGCGGACGATATTGAGAATATCGCGTCTTCCGTATGGATCGAGCATCGCGGTAGCTTCGTCGAGGACGAGCACCTTTGGTTCCATCGCGAGCATGCCTGCTATCGCGATGCGCTGCTTCTGACCGCCCGAAAGCATGTGCGGAGCGGATTCGGCGTAGTTTTCCATCCCCACGGCGCGGATCGCCTCGTCGACGCGTACTATCATCTCCTCGGTGGGGATACCGAGGTTCTCGGGGCCGAACGCCACGTCCTCGCGAACGACGGTCGTAACTATCTGGTTGTCGGGATTCTGAAACACTATACCCACGCGGCGCCTGATATCGAGCAGGTTATCATCGTCGGAGGTGTCCATCCCGTCGACCGTCACGCTGCCTTCCGTGGGGAGCAGCAGTCCGTTCAGCATCTTAGCAAGCGTGGATTTGCCGCTTCCGTTGTGGCCGACGATGCAGATGAACTCGCCATCCGCGATCTCAAGAGATACGTCTTCGAGCGCGGAAGTGCCGCTGTCATATGTGAAGCTCACGTTTTTGATTGAGATCATAACGACTCCTGTTAAAATAAATAATCATATTATTATATAACAACGGGGAAGGTAATGCAAATATACTATTTGAAAGGATGGCGCAAGGTTCCTTTTTCCTAAGGCCTTCTCGGCGTTGGGCGGGAGTTTACCTTGACGGCAATCACGCGGGAGCGTGACGTATAGTTTTGTGATCATGGGGAAGCTGGAAAGGGTAACGGAAAAGGATATGTCGACCTGTCGGGAAATACAAAAGCCCGTGCCCGTGGGGCATAGGCTTATTGTGAAAGCGTATGGCGACCCGATCGAAACTTCCGGCATCGAGGCGGGCGCCAGCTGCAAGATGCCGTCTCTCACAGACTGATCAGCCCGAGAACCGCACGCAATATAAGCAGCGCATCGATGGTATTGACCGTTCCGTTGGCGTCTACATCAGCGAAAAAGGGATCGATGCCGTCCGTCAGGCCGAGAGAAAACCTCATCACTGCCAATGCGTCGAGGGTATCGACTTTGCCGTTTGCGTCAACATCGCCCATGGACTCTGCGTATTCGTCCGAGAGTATGCCGAGCCATTGCTCGGTAAGGCCGAACAGCTCGTCATAATCCTCAACCTTGCCGATGATCTGCGCCCTGACAACGCCGCGCCTGTCGATTATAAGCGTTTGCGGAATGCGCAGATATTCTGTCGCACCCCCGCAGGAGGCTGCGAGCCTGAACTCATCGCAGAACAGCATCTGATCCCAGTTATATCCGTTTTCGGCTGTGAATTCCACAGCCTGCTGTATTTGATGAGGGTTATCATAATAGAGCACGCCCCAAACCTGAACGTCATCCTCCGGAGTGGAGCAATAATGCTCGTACAGCCTTGCAAAATCCGGCATCTCTGCCCAGCATGGCCCGCACCAGCGCTGCCAGATGTTGACTACCGTCAGCGTTGACCGTCTGAATATGCTTCCGTCAACGGGCTCGCCCCCGAACGTGAACGAATGAAAGCCCGATACGTCAATGCCGACGCCCGTCTGATCGTGTTCTTCGGCGACAGCGGGATTGACGTTGATCATGGCAAGCAGTACCGCCAGCATCACAGCCAGCAGACGTTTGAATGAAACGGGATCGTGCATATCTGACCTCCGATAGTATTGTAATGCGCAGCTCTCGGCCCGGGGCGGAAGCATCGTACGGTACCTTTATCATGAGACGTACACGGGTAAGACACGGCAGAGCTTCAATGAACATGATTTATGGCCTGCGCTGCGCCAGAAATAATAAGCCTCACCGACGGCTTGTTGTCCTGAGATCGTATAAATAATATCATCGACAGGCTGAACAGTCAATAGTTACAAATATATCAGCATTCCCTGTTGCCATCCTTACGAAAAAATAGTAAAATAGTATCTGTAAAAAAGCGCTCATGCGCCAATCTAAGGAGGATAATCCAATGGCTATCAAAACATTTGACGAACTCGTAGCCCGTGTTAAGACCGGCAAGCGCCGCACCGTTGCTCTCGTATGCGCAGATGACGCGCATGCGCTCGAGGCTGTTATCCATGCGAAGGATCTCGTTGATTCCGTTCTCGTAGGCGACAGGGAAAAGATCGAGGCCGTTCTCGTATCGCTTGGCCAGGATCCCAAGAATTTTGAGATCGTTGAAGTACCCGAGGGAATGCATCCCAGCGTATGCGCCGCCAAGCTCATCAAAGAGGGCAGGGCGGACTTCCTCATGAAGGGCAAGATCATGACCGGCCAGATGCTCAAGGGCGTTCTCGATCCCGAAGCAGACCTGAGGACGGGTTCCCTCATGAGCCACTGCATGATGGTCGAAGTCCCCGGCTATCATAAGCTTATGTGCGTCACCGACGGCGGCATGTGCACTTACCCCGATCTTGAGAAGAAGATCAAGATCGTCAGCAACGCTGTTGAGTTTTTCCATAAGCTCGGATATGAGAAGCCCAACGTGGCCGCTCTCTGCGCGATCGAGACCATTAATCCCAAAATGCAGGAGACCGTGGATGCCGCAGAACTGAAGCGTATGAGCCTTGAAGGCGAGCTTCCCTCCTGCTATGTTGAAGGCCCCATCTCCTACGATCTCGCTATGGTTCCCGAGCTCTCCGCGATAAAGGGTTATGACTGCCCCTGCGCCGGTGATTTCGACATTCTCCTCGTTCCCGAGATCGTTGTCGGCAACGTCCTCGGCAAGGCTCTCGTTTACACCGCAGGCGGCAGGATGGCCGGTCTTATCATGGGCTGCAAGGTTCCCATCGTGCTTGCTTCCCGCGGCTCCAGCGCGGAGGAGAAGTACTATTCGCTCGCTCTCGGCGCGGGTTTCGTTAACTGATCACTCTGAGAGGACGAAAGATGGACGAAAAAACTGTAAGGATCCAGGACGATCTTTATGAGGCGGTCAACGGTGAATGGCTGAAAACCGCCGTTATCCCCGATGACAGACCCACCACGGGCGGTTTTTCCATACTTGATCAGGAAGTGGAAAAGCTGATGATGGACGAATTCCGCGCCTTTGCGGCGGGGGAGAAGACCACCGATATTCCCGAGATGAAATATGCCGCGGAGCTCTATAAAAAGGCGCTGGATACTCTTCGCCGCAACAGCGAGGGGATAGCTCCCGCGCTGCCCCTGCTTGAAAGGATCCGCGGCTTAAAGACCCCGGCTGAACTCAACGAGCACGCCGCCGAGCTCCTTCTTAAGGGCGCCGATCTGCCCCTTCGCATGGACGTCACGGCCGATATGCAGGATGCGGAGAAGAACTCCTTCATAGTTGTCGGGCCGGAAACGATACTGCCTGACACCACCTATTATGCCGACGATAACGAAGCCGGCAGGCAGCTGCTCGCAGTTTATGCCGACATGGCCCAAAAGGCTCTGGCTTTCGCTCCCCTTACCGATGATGAGCGCAAACAGTACCTTGATGACGCTCTTGCTTTTGACGCGCTGGTCGCCAAGAAGGTCAAGAGCATGGTCGAGTGGTCGGAATACTACAAGTGCCATAACCCCATGGACGTCGATGAGGTCGCTTCCTATACCGCGCCCTTCGATATCAAGGGAACGCTTGAAAAGCTTTACGGCGAGAACGCGCCAAAGACGCTGATCGTGTACGATCCCAGGGCCGTCAAGGAGATGAACGGCTATTTCTCAGAAGAGAATTTCAGCCTCTACGTCCATTGGGCATACGTCCGCGCGCTGCTTAAGGCGACTCCGTATCTTTCCGAAGAGCTTGCCGCCATAGGCAGGACCTATTCAAGGATTCTTCGCGGCGTCAATGCCGATCCCTCGCTCGAAAAGCAGGCCTATCAACTGGTTTCCGAGATGTACTCGGAGCCGATCGGCGTTTATTACGGCAGGACTTATTTCGGCGAGGAGGCCAAGAAGGACGTCGTCGAGCTGGTCAAAAAGATAATCGAGACCTATAAGTTCCGCATGGCGAAGAACGGATTCCTTGCCGAAGCCACCAAGGAGCAGGCGATAAAGAAGCTCTCGACGATCGAGATCAAGATGGGCTATCCCGACGAGATCAAGCCCATGTGGTCGAAACTCGTTTTCGACGCGGACGATTCGCTTTTCGCCGCAATGACAAAGCTCTTCGAGATCCGCGCGAAGGATTCGCTCGACAAGCTCTTAAAGCCCGTCGACCGCACCGAATGGCTCATGCCGGGCCATATGGTCAACGCATGCTACAATCCCAGCGCGAACGATATCACCTTCCCCGCGGCGATACTGCAGAAGCCTTTCTATTCGCTCTCCCAGAAGCCGGAGGAGAACCTCGGCGGCATAGGCGCCGTCATAGGGCATGAGATCAGCCACGCGTTCGATAACAACGGCGCGAATTTCGATGAGCACGGCAATCTCAACAACTGGTGGACCGAGGGCGATTTCGCCGCCTTCAAGGAGCTCACCAAGGGCATGATCGAACAGTTCGACGGCATCGAGTTCCACAACGGCAAGGTCAACGGCGAGCTCACCGTCAGCGAGAACATCGCCGATAACGGCGGCATGGGCGTTACGCTTGAGATCATGCGCGGTCTTAAGGATCCCGATTACAGAGCGTATTTCATCAACTGGGCAAGGATCTGGTGCAGAAAGGCAAAGGAGGAGTACATACAGCTCCTGCTTGCAAGCGACGTACATTCGCCCGCTGAGCTTCGCGCAAACATGATGCCCCGCAATTTCAACGAGTGGTATGATGCTTTCGGCGTAACGGAAAACGACGGAATGTACATCGCTCCCGAAAAGCGCATCAGCATCTGGTGATCCGCATACAACTGATCTTCATTGAAAGGATCGTAAAATGGAAAGAATTCTTGTTATCAACCCGGGCTCCACGTCGACAAAGCTCGCTGTATTCGACGATAACGAGCGCATCATGGCCGTTACCGTCCGTCATCCTCTTGAAGAAGTAAAGCATTTCAAGTGGGTAATGGATCAGTTCGATTACCGCATGAAGCTCATCGAAAAGGCGCTCGAAGACAATGGAATCAAAAAGGAGAGTCTTACCTGCGTCATGGCGAGGGGCGGTCTTCTTCCGCCCGTTCCCTCCGGAGCGTTCAGGATCAATCAGGATATGATCGATTACTTCTACGCCGCCAAGGTGGACGTTCATATCTCCAATCTTGCCTGCGTGCTTGCGGACGCCATCGCAAGGCCCCTCGGTATCCCGGCAATGGTCTACGATCCCGTTGCCGTCGACGAGCTTGACGATATCTCGCGCATCACCGGTATGCCGGAGATCCCGAAGAAGAGCCGCGGCCACGTGCTCAACAGCCGCGCGATGGCAAGGAAGTGCGCTGAAGAGCGCCTTCATAAAAAGCTCGAAGAATGTACCATTATCGTGCTGCATATCGGCGGCGGATGTTCCGCCTGGCTCTCCCACAAGGGCAGGCTGATCGACTGCTATTCTGATGACGACGCCGGTTTCGCTCCCGAAAGGTGCGGCAGGCTGCAGGCCATGGATCTTGCCATGCTCTGCTATTCCGGCAAGTACACCAAGGAGGAGATGAGCCGCTATATAAGGGGCAACTCCGGCCTCAAGGCGTTCCTCGGCACAAGCGACGGTCTTGAGATCGAGCGCATGATCGAATCCGGCGACGAGAAGGCTAGGATGCTTTACGACGCTATGGCGCTTTCGCACGGAAAGGGCATAGCGGAGCTTGCCGCCGCAGTTAACGGCAAGGTCGACAGGATCGTTATAACCGGCGGTCTTGCTCATTCCAAGCTGTTTATCGATATGCTCAAGCCCAGGATCGAATGGATCGCTCCGGTCGAGGTTATGGCAGGCGAATTCGAGATGGAAGCTCTTGCCGCAGGCGGCCTCAGGGTGCTCCGCGGCGAGGAAGAAGCCCACGAGTTCAAACTCGATAAATGATTTTAAAGGGCGGAAGACTCCGCCCTTTAAGCTTTTGAATCATGGCCAATATAGAGCGCAGAAGGAAAAAACGCAAAGCGTTAATAATCTCATCCGCAGTAGGCACGGCTCTGCTTATTTGCTTGATCGCCGCGCTTGCTTTGGTTCTTAAAAAAAGCTGCGCGCATACAAAGCAAAAGGGAGAAGCCGCATCTTCATCCGCTCCGACCGGATCTGTTTCCCCCGAACCGGATGAGACACTTATTCCGGTTTCCGAAACTCCTGCCGCCATTGAGACTCCTGCGCCGACTCCCGATCCATCAGAGCCTTCCGAAACGCCCGATGCTTCGCCGGCCTCTACCGGAGAGCCCTCTGAGGAGCCGCCTGTGCGCGTTACAGAAGAACTCAGCACGGCCGTTTTGAAACTCGACTGCTCCACAAGGTTCGACGCTTCCGGCAGCGCGGAGGAGCTCGTTACAGGCAGCTTTGCCGTACTGTTCGTCAACAACACGGATCGGACTCTTTATGCCGCCGAATTCAACGTCGGCAGTTTTACGATCGGTTCGGTCGATATTGACGGCGCCGCGGCCGCCTATTCCGTGACTGACGGAAAGCTCTCGATACCGCTCCTTAACGAATTGAAGCAGAATGATACCATCGAGATCTATTTCGAATTCGAAGCGGTCCTGAAGCTCGATTCGGAATTCATTCTTCCGAATATCGCATACGATACCCCATTCGTTCTGACCGCTGATATCATGGCGGATACCTGTCTCGGTTTTGATGGTTGCTCCTTCCGCAATAAAGAAGCAGGTTCGCGGCAGGGCTATACTCTTATCGAAACCTCCGTGCGCGAGGTCAAAGTACGGTTCCGCTACTGAATCTAAGGAACGGTTATCACGATCCTGTCGGACGGCTCGCTTGTCAGCGGGCCGCCTTTTTCATCCGAAAGGGCGGGGTTGACCGTTAAAAAATAATAAGAGTATGTATTACCCGAAAGCGCTTCCTCGTCGCAGAAGCTCACGCAGCCCTCTTCTCCGGAGTGTACGAAAGCCGTTACCGCTCCGCCTTCCTCGTCAACGCGTATCAGTCGGTATTCGAGCACCGAACTGTTTGCAACGAACGAGATCACAGGCTTATATCGTTCGCTCATGCTCCATCCGTATTCATCCGGGGGAAGGGGCGTTTCAAAGTTCGGATCGGTCTCTTCGGGCTCGTCGCCGGGAAGGAAATACTCGGTTTTTATACTGTCCTCCGGCGCGTGCTCCGGGGCCGCATATACGCCGCTTTCTTCGCCTTCTTTTACCGTGATATCCTTTTCTTCAACGCCTTCGGGCTTAATGAATCCGGCGCTCTTTTTATCTCTGTACATGTATCTGAATAATTCCGCAATCATGACAGCCGGCTGGTTTCCTCCTACCGCGTCATCGGGCAGACTGCCTTTTTCCGCTGAATCCGTCCCCATCCAGACGACGACCGTATGCTCCGGAGTATATGCCGCGCACCATGCGTCCCGAACGCCTTTATTATCTACCGAGGTCCCTGTTTTGGCGGCGATATCGAATCCGAGCGAAGAAAGCCTTTTGCCGGTTCCTTCCGAGGCAACGCTGCAAAGCATCGAGGTCAGTATGTAGGCGTTTTCTTCACGCATCACCCTCCTGCCGAAAGCGGCTCTTTCATAGACGGTTTTACCAGATCTGTCCGTTATCCTGTTTACGGAAATCGGTTTGATATAGACCCCTCCGTTTGAAAACGCGTTATACGCGCCGGCCATTTCCAAAGGAGAAACCCCGTGAGTGAACCCTCCGAGCGCCAGAGGCAGCCCGAGCTTTTCGCCTTCGAAGGAGATCCCGAGCTGCTCTGCAAACATCACCGCCGACGGTATCCCGATATCGGCAAGCACGCTTACCGCCGGGATATTGAGCGATTTTGTAACGGCCGTCCTTAACGTGACTTTGCCGTAGTACTTGTCGTCGGAGTTCCGCGGCGTGTAATCTCCAAAGCTCTTTGGTTCATCTTCAACGAGCGAGGCCGCGCTGTATCCGTATAATTCCAGGGCGGGCGCATACACAAGCACGGGCTTTATAAGCGATCCCGGCTGGCGTTCTATCATGTAAGCGCGGTCGATATCCGCCGCCGTCCTATCGCCGCGGCCTCCCGTCATGGCCTCGATGCTTCCGTCCGGAGCGATTACAACCATCGCGCCCTGAGCGTTTTCGGAAGGGAAGAGCGAATCGTTATTCATCAGAGCGGAACACTCTTTCTCTATCTCGGGATCCGCTGTGGTATAGATGCAGTACCCGCCCGTCAGCAGTTCGTCCCTTGTCAAGCCGGTGAGCGTCAGCGCCTCGTTGATGGAGTAAGAAACGAGATCCGAGTATTTTGAGGGCAGTCCGTTAACGATCTCGTTGTTTTCATTAAGCGCGGAGTCATACTGCTCTTTATTAATGTAACCCTGTTCAAGCATCAGTTTCAGCACGTTGTTGCGCCTGTCCAAAGAAGCCTTTTCGTCGATATGCGGCGAGTACGCCGAAGGGCTTTTGAGTATCCCTGCAAGCTGCGCGGACTGCGCGATGGTCAGCTCGCTCGCATGCACGCCGAAATACCCGAGCGAAGCCGTTTCTATCCCATAGTATCCTCCGCCGAAATAGATGTAATTGAGATACATTTCTAGTATCTGCCGTTTTGAAAACCGCTTTTCGAGCCTGATGGAGAGCACGGCCTCCTCAAGCTTTCTTTCCATGGTCTTCTCGGAAGACAGATGTGAAAGCTTTATTAGCTGCTGGCTGATAGTCGACGCGCCCTGAACGTAGCCTCCGGCTTTTATGTCCGCCCATGCGGCTCCGAATATGCGGTAGATATCGATGCCTTCGTGCGTATAGAACCGGGCGTCTTCAGCCGAAACGAACGCGTCGAGAGTATGCTGCGGAACGGAATCTGCGCTGACCCATATCCTCTTTTCCGGGCCCGATACGCTTATCAATCCGCCGTTTTTATCATAAACGCGCAAAGCCTGCGGGCACTCCAGAATAAGGGAGGGATCGAGATCGTGCCATTCGCTGAATTTGAATTTTACCGAAGCAAATATAAAAGCGGCGCCTATCAGCAGCAGAACGCTCCCTAAAAACAGCTTGATTATTGTTGAAGCCTTTGACTTCTTTTTATTAACTCTGTTTTTCATATCGCTTATTTTTGACTGATGAACGAAAGATTCACCCTTGAAAAGTATGTATACCGCGTTATATAATGGAAACAGAAAACAGATGAAAGGGGTTTTTTAATGCTTAAACATATAGTTTTCTGGAGATTCCTCGATGAAGCCTGCGGCAAAACCAAGCAGGAGAATATGGATCTTATTAAGGAAGGGCTGCTTTCTCTTATGGGAAAGGTGCCGTCGCTCCGTTCCGCCGAAGTCGGGCAGGACGTGCTTCATTCCGACGCCTCGTTTGATATGGGCCTTATATGCACTTTTGACGATCTTGAAGGCATGTTCGCCTACCGCGATCATCCGGAGCACGTCAAAGTCGCAAGCTATATAGCAAAAGTCAAATCCGACAGAGTTGTTATCGATTACGAATACTGAATCACGGCAATAGAAAAAGAGCCGTTCCGCAGCATGGAACGGCTCTCTTTATTCGCCTTAGATCATCCTATCGCCTTTATCAGATCATAAACCGCATCCGGCTCGGAATCCGGCGCCCAGAAGTAGATCGCCGTATCGCCGGAAATGACGGCCGCATATGATACAATGTCGTCGTCCTCTTTGGGTTTACCGACGTATCTTATGATATCGTCGATAGTACAATCCTTTAGCTGGACGGCTTCCCCTCCGAGCCTGTACAGCTCGCCCGCCTCGGAATCGAGCATATCCAAAGGCATTATCGTCATATAGATCGAGCGCCCCTGGTATTCGGTATGATAGATTATGCGCATCCAGTTGGTACCCCTGATCCTTCCGGTTTCCCGATCCACGTCGTACTCGGCATATAGGCTCCTGTATGAATAACCGTCGGGGATCGACTTCGGCACGTATGCGCCAAAGCGTTTGTCCGCCTTTAATACTTCCTCGGTATAGAAGTCGCCCGGGTGCGTCTTCCCGAGATTCTTGCCTCTTTGGTCGCTCATAAGAGCGAATAAAGGCTCAAGCTTGGATTTATCGTATTTTAATAAGCGGCTGGAGAACATATTCGGGAAAGAGATGAACCCCTTGTCGTAAACGTAGACAGCAAGTGAAAAACCGTTATCAAGAGGAATACAAAGATATTGACTGGTCATTTCCGCATAATGCGAATAGTCGAAGAAATCGCTTTCCTCGGAATATACGTCGTTGATCCATTCCGCTCCGTTCAAAGCTTCGATCAAACCGCTGATCGCATCGCCGTATTCTTCGGAGCCGAGCTCATAATACTCGTGATTTTTTGAAAAATAACGTACGGCGGCGGCCTTTTCGGAAAGCCGGAATACCCCCTCGAACAGCTTATCCGGCGATGAATCCGTAAAGCCGTTGTCGCATATGTACACGTCGACCGCGCCGTTCATACCGCGCATACAGAGAACGTCTTCCGGATCGTATCCTTTAACGGTATAGATGTTTCCAACGCTTGTTCCGCAGAGCTCGTAATCGGAAGCTTTTATTACGGGAGGATCGGTCTTATCCGATCCCTGCTCGCCTTCTTCGTGATCCGAAAAGACGTCAAAATCAAATGGTTTTACGGTCGCGACCTTTTCGCCGAAGAACTCCGAAAACTGGGAGAACGTGTTATAGCGATAATAGATCCTTCCATGATAGATGAACATGACGTATTTTATACACCAGCCGGGTTCGTCATCGCCCGAAGAAAAAGAGTACGGTTCAGGAGAAAGAGTAATGTACCGGTCTTTTTGTTCGACCGCTTCGATCTCATCTGTGGCGGCGGGTTTGGTCAGCGTGATCTCCGGTTCTTTTATTGCGGAAACCTGATCGCTGCCGGAAGACGCTTTGTTCTTTAATGATCCGAAAACGATACCGGCGGCTATGCAAAGGCACGCCGCGACAGGAAGAGCAATACTTAAAGCTCTCCTTGTTTTATTCGATCTTTCGGCTGCAGCTATGTATTTTTCGTCAACGCCGTTAAGCATTTCAAGGCTGTCTTCGCCCTTCATGATAAGCTCCTTTCGATTATACGGTATAGCCTTTTTCTTCCAAATACTTTTTCAGATCGGCTCTCAACCTGTAAAGCATGGTCTTTACTCTGCTTTCGCCCATCCCGTATCGTTTTGATATCTCGGAAACGGGATCACAGAACCAGTATCTTCTGATGAAAACGTTTCGCTTTTGAGCGCTGATCCCGGCAAGGAAACCGTTGATGCAATTCAAAAGCTCCTCGGCTTCGATCTCTCCGGTCATATCGTGCTCAAACGGAATACATTCCTCCATTTCGCGAGTGAGCTCGGTCCGAATGACGCTCTTATCCTTCGCTTTGATGCTTTTAAGACGGTTCAAAGAAACCTGCCTTGTTATGCGGAGCAGATAGGGGAGAAGATACTTTCTCGGTTCGTTCGGCGGAATACTGTTCCATGCTTTCAGATACGAATCGTTTACACATTCCTCGGCCGAAAGCTTATCGTTCACGATCGAGAGCGCAAGCCGAAAAAGCTTCCCGCCGTATTTGGATGCGGTCAGAGTGATCGCCGATTCATCTCTTTTGAGATAGAGATCCACGAGTTTGGAATCATCCATATGCAATAACTCCTGTCGGATAAAGGCCTTCACCCTATATAACAATAAAAAAGAAGCCCGGGTCACAAAAAAAGCCCCTTTTTTTTAAAAAGGGGCGAAAAACCTATCAATCAAGAAAATCTTTAAGCCGCTTGCTCCTGGAGGGATGACGCAGCTTTCGGAGCGCCTTGGCTTCTATCTGGCGAATACGCTCCCTTGTGACGTTGAATTCCTTGCCGACGTCTTCAAGCGTGCGTGTCTTACCGTCGTCAAGGCCGAAACGCAGGCGCAGCACCTTCTCTTCACGGGGGGTGAGAGTCCTCAAAACCTCTTCAAGATGGCTCTGCAGCATAGCGGTAGATGCGATGTTTTCGGGAGCGGGAGCTTCATCGTCGGCGATAAAGTCGCCAAGGTGGGAATCCTCTTCTTCGCCGATAGGAGTTTCAAGCGATACGGGCTCCTGAGCGATTTTGATTATCTCGCGCACCTTATCCTCGGTGATGCCCATCTCCTTGGCGATCTCCTCGGGCCTCGGCTCGCGGCCGAGCTCCTGAAGGAGCTGACGGTTGACTCGAACGAGCTTGTTGATGGTCTCGACCATATGCACGGGGATGCGGATAGTCCTTGCCTGATCGGCGATGGCTCTCGTTATAGCCTGGCGTATCCACCAGGTTGCGTATGTGGAGAACTTGTACCCCTTCCTGTAATCGAACTTTTCGACCGCTTTGATAAGACCGAGGTTACCCTCCTGAATGAGGTCGAGGAAAAGCATCCCGCGGCCGACGTAGCGCTTTGCAACGCTGACGACCAGACGGAGGTTGGCTTCCGCAAGCTGGCTCTTGGCGTACTGTCCGTCTTCGGCGAGCTCAAGCATGGCGGGATCGATCGCGGCGTCGGTATCTGCAAGCGCTTCGACCGCGAGAGTATGATCCTTGAAAGTCTTTCCGAGCTTGTTCTCCGCAAGGCTGATTATCGCGGTTTTGAAATCCTCGTGATCCTCTCCGGTCTGCGCCTTAACGAAGTTGATTATCGCCTGCTCGGCGGGCTTGCCGTCGGCCATGCGCTTTGCAATATCGATCTCCTCCGTGCCGGAGAGAAGGGGGACTCTTCCGATCTCTTTAAGGTACATCCTAACAGGATCATCGATTGCTATCGCGTCCGTCGAAGTATCTACGGAGGCGCGATTCTGATCGCCTTCAACGTCAACGACGTCAAGATCAAGACTGTCGCTGATATCGATATCTTCCACGACGTCGATGCTGGCGGCTTCGAAACGGTCGTAGATGGTCTCGATCTTTTCGGAAGTCAGATCGACGTTCTCAAAGGTATCCATGACTTCTTTATAGGTCATGACGCCCTTGTCCTTGTTGCGCTCGATCAGCTCGTCGACAAGCTTGAGATGATCCTTTTTCTCCTGCTCCATATGTAAACCTCCTTGGTTTGTCTTCTGTATTATCGATTATTCATAAGCGAGCAAAGCTCGGCAAATCTTTCGGAATACGACTGCATAAGTTTTTCTTTTTCTTCGCCGGAAGCGGCCGCAGCTTTTTCTGAAAGCCCGGAGAGCTCGTCCTTCAGATCCATAACCTTTAAATTGCGGATGATGTCTGCGGCGCAGTCGGCGGGGGAGGATATGTCCTCCAGCGAGGAGTACGCCCCGCTGATCTCGTCGGCGGCTTCTTTATCAAGCTCGGCTATCATGATAGGTATATCGGCTTTCGCGCCGGAACGGTACTGGGCGAGCAGCCTTGCGCAGAAGGAACGTATATGCATGGAACCGAACAGGTTCAGCGAGAAGTCCCTTCGGCTGCCGATCTCTATGCCGTCCTCGGGCGAAGCCATTATGCATGAGAGGAGCTTCTTTTCGCATTTTACGCGCTCATTGTCGCTTTTGGGCTTTTTGTAGTTATTATACCTTGCGGGAGCGGTATTATTCGCCGGGTTTTTTACCGGGGCGCCGCATTGTTCCCTGACGGTATCCTGTGAAAGCCCGCTCTTTTCTGAAACGAAAGGAATGTACCTGTCGCGCTCCACGGGATCGAGAGAGGAGATCAGCGCACAGGCTTCACGGGCGAATTTTTCCCTTCCGTCTGCGGTGTCGGTGCCGTTAAGCTTCGCTATCCTTTCAAGCTTGAAGCGGACGCCGGTGATCGATGCGTCCTTCAGCACGAGGAAGCTGTCAGGCCCGTATGCCTTGACGTATTCGTCCGGATCGTTCCCGTTGGGGATTACGATAACTCTTGCTTCGAGATCGGATTCTCTCAAAATATCTATACCGCGCACCATGGCTTTTTGGCCGGCCTCGTCGCCGTCGTAGGCGTAATAGACCTTTGGCGCGTATCTTTTGAGCAGCCTTGCCTGCTGAGGAGTCAGAGCCGTTCCCAGCGAAGCGACTGCGTTGTCTATCCCGTGCTGATGAAGGGAGATAACGTCCATATAGCCTTCGACCATGATCACGTCGTCAAGCTTCTTGCCTTTAAGAAGGTTTATCGCGTAGATGTTCTCGCGTTTATTATAAACGGGCGTATCGCCGGTGTTTATGTACTTCGGCTCCTCGTTGACGAGCGTTCTGCCTCCGAATGCGATCACCTTGCCCATGGCCGAGATAACGGGGAACATGAGCCTTCCCCTGAAAAAATCAAAAGTCTGCGAGCTGTCCTTCCTGCCGGGAACAGCAAGCCCCGCTTGGATTATCACTTCCCGCGAGAAGCCCTTTTCCGTAAGATGCTTATACAAAACGTCGAACCCGTCGGGGGAGAAGCCCAATCCGAAACGCTTTGCGGTTTCGGCGTTTACGCCGCGGTTTTCAAGATATCGCCTTGCCGGAGCTCCTTCCGGAGAAAACAGCGCTTTATAATAGAAAACGGCGGCCTCGCGGTTGGCCTCGTAGATACGTTCGCGAAGCCTTTTTTGCTCCATAAGCCGTTTATCGTCGATCTCGTCGGGCATTTCCATTCCGGCTCGCTGCGCAAGCGAACGCACCGCATCGATAAAGGAGAGGTTGTCGGCCTGCATCACGAACTGTATCACGCTGCCGCCGGCTTTACACGAGAAACAATGGAAAAGCTGCTTGTCGGGACTGACCGAAAACGAGGGCGTTTTATCAGTATGAAAAGGGCAGTGGCCCCATAGCCTTCCTCCGCGCGGCGTTAATTGAACGTACTCCGATATTACGGAAACGATATCGTTTTTGCTCAATAGATCGTTAAGCCATGCCTCGGGAAATGCCAATGCCAACTGCTCCTTTTGCCAATTTGTTATTTCTATTCCACGCTGTTTTGATTTCTCCTGCTACAAGAAATGATATATTTGATCGAAAAACGCGGAATAATGAGGCTTTAATGAGCAAAAACACGCAGAGATGACTCGTCTTACACAAATAATTCATTTATTTTGTATAAAAAATGATAATATATCGATCCGTTACACTTGAAATCCAATATGAAAGATAGTATAATAAAGTGTTCCCCTGAAGGAGAATTTCCATTAGGTTACAAAAAAATCACTATATATTGGAGGAAAACTTATGTCACAGAAGTACGTTTACCTTTTTAACGAAGGTAACGCCGGTATGCGCAATCTCCTCGGCGGCAAAGGAGCCAACCTTGCCGAAATGACCACTCTCGGGCTGCCCGTTCCTTACGGCTTCACCGTGACCACCGAGGCCTGCACAAAGTACTACGAAGACGGCAAGACCATCTCCGATGAGATCGTCGATCAGATCAAAGCCGCTCTCGCTATCACCGAAGAGAAGGCCGGAAAGAAGTTCGGTTCCACCGAGAACCCCTTCCTCGTATCCGTTCGTTCCGGCGCGCGCGCCAGCATGCCCGGTATGATGGACACCATCCTCAACCTCGGTCTTAACGACGAGACCGTCGAGGCAATGGCAAGGCTGACCAATAATCCCCGCTTTGCTTACGACAGCTATCGCCGCTTCATTCAGATGTTCTCCGACGTAGTTATGGAGATAGACAAAGAGAAGTTCTCCAAACTGCTTGAAAATAAGAAGGCAAAGAACAACGTCGCTCTCGATAAGGACCTTACCGCCGAGAATCTCAAAGAGCTCATCGGCGAGTACAAGGCTCTTTACAAGGCGGAGATGGGCGTTGAGTTCCCCCAGGAGCCCATGACTCAGCTTCTCGAGGCGGTCAAGGCCGTATTCCGCAGCTGGGACAACCCCAGGGCTATCGTCTATCGCCGTATGCATGACATCCCCTCCAGTTGGGGCACCGCTGTCAACGTGCAGAGCATGGTATTCGGCAACATGGGCGACGATTCGGGCACCGGCGTTGCGTTCACCCGCAACCCCGCGACCGGCGAAAAGAAGCTCTTCGGCGAGTTCCTGATGAACGCTCAGGGCGAGGACGTCGTCGCAGGTATCCGCACCCCCGAGACCATCGATTCCCTCAAGAACATCAACGAGGCCGTTTATAACCAGTTCGTTGACGTTGCCACCACTCTTGAAAACCACTACCGCGATATGCAGGATATGGAGTTCACCATCGAGCGCGGCAAGCTCTTCATGCTCCAGACCCGCAACGGCAAGCGCACCGCCGCCGCTGCTCTGCAGATCGCCGTCGATCTCGTTAACGAGGGCATGATCAGCAAGGAAGAAGCCGTCAAGATGATCGATCCCAAATCCCTTGACGCTCTGCTGCATCCCACCTTCGATTCCGCCTCGCTGAAGGCCGCCAAGCCCGTTGCCGCCGGCCTTGCCGCTTCTCCCGGAGCAGCCTGCGGTAAGATCTACTTCTCCGCCGATGACGCCAAGGCTCATCATGAGGCGGGCGAAAAGGTCGTTCTCTGCCGCAAGGAGACCAGCCCCGAGGATATCGAGGGCATGACCGCTTCCGAAGGTATCTTCACTTCCTTCGGCGGTATGACCAGCCACGCCGCAGTCGTTGCCCGTCAGCTCGGCACCTGCTGCGTTTCCGGCTGTAAAGAAGCTTATATCGACGAGCCCGCGAAGACGATCACCTTCACCTCCGGTCTCGTTATGCATGAAGGCGATTGGATGAGCCTTGACGGAACCACCGGCAAAGTCTATGCCGAGGCCATCAAGACCGCTCCCGCCGAGCTTTCCGGCAACTTTGCCACCATTATGGAGTGGGCCGACAGCATCCGCACCCTTAAGATCCGCACCAACGCCGATTCTCCCGCTCAGGCCGCTATGGCCGTTAAGTTCGGCGCAGAGGGCATCGGCCTCTGCCGTACCTAGCACATGTTCTTCGATGAGGACAGGATCCCCGCCGTTCGCGAGATGATCGTCAGCAAGACCGTCGAAGAGCGCGAGAAGGCGCTTGCCAAGATCCTCCCCATGCAGCGCGAGGACTTCAAGGGCATCTACAAGGCCATGGAAGAGCGTCCCGTTACCATCCGCTTCCTGGATCCGCCCCTTCACGAGTTCCTTCCCACCAAGGATGAGGATATCGCCGCTCTCGCTCAGAACATGGGCATCAGCTTTGAGCAGCTCAAGGAGACCGTCGCCG
>JAEEGL011594445.1_pt1 | contig 25902 bp, 20 predicted proteins | sample 9134231 | NCBI WGS metagenome assembly JAEEGL01 (sample SAMN16246548, study PRJNA631951) | gut metagenome | biome: gut microbiome; feature: rumen; material: fiber-attached | host: Bos | place: Iran: Karaj | collected 2018-10 | reverse complement strand
GTACACCAGCACGCCGCCGGCCAGATGCAGGGCCTCGAACACGGTGACCTCATAGCCCTTCTTGGCCAGGTCGCCGGCGCAGGTCAGGCCCGCGGGGCCGGAGCCGATGATGGCCACCTTATGGCCGTTGGGCTGGGGACGGGGCGGCACCTCGCAGGTATGCTCGTTGTGCCAGTCGGCCACGAACCGCTCCAGGCGGCCGATGCCCACGGGCTCGCCCTTGATGCCCCGGATGCAGTACTTCTCGCACTGGCTCTCCTGGGGGCAGACGCGGCCGCACACGGCGGGCAGGGAGCTGGTCTCGTGGATCACCTGATAGGCGCCCTCGAAATCATGCTCGGTGATCTTCTTGATGAACTCGGGGATCTTCACGTTGACGGGGCAGCCGCCCACGCAGGGGTGGTTGCGGCAGTTGAGGCAGCGGGCGGCCTCGTCCAGGGCCTGCTCCTCGGTATAGCCCAGCGCCACCTCCAGGAAGTTCTTGTTCCGTACGTTGGGATCCTGGGAGGGCATCTCGTTCTTCTTCAGACTCATATTCGGCATCTTACTCGGCCTCCTTCTTGAACAGGTTGCAGGTCTCCTCATGCTTGCGCATCTCGAACTCCCGGTACATCTGGTTGCGCTTCACGGCCAGGTCCCAGTCCACCTGGTGGCCGTCGAAGTCGGGGCCGTCCACGCAGGCGAACTTGGTCTCGCCGCCCACGGTCAGCCGGCAGCCGCCGCACATGCCGGTGCCGTCGATCATGATGGGGCTCATGGACACCGTGGTGGGCACGCCGTAAGGGGCCGTGGTCTTGCAGACGAACTTCATCATGATCATGGGGCCGATGGCGAAGATCTCATCGTACTGGTTGCCGGCGTCCAGCAGCTCCTTCAGCGCCTCGGTGACCAGACCCTTCTGGCCGTAGGAGCCGTCGTCGGTGCAGACCTTCAGGACGGAGCTGGCCTGGCGGAACTTGTCCTCCAGGATCACCAGATCCTTGTTCTTGAAGCCCACCACCGCGTGGACCTCGGCGCCGTTGTCGTGGAACTTCTTCAGAACGGGATAGGCGATGGCGCAGCCCACGCCGCCGCCGACCACGCACACCTTCTTCTTGCCCTCGGTCTCGGTGGGCTTGCCCAGGGGGCCGACGAAGTCCTGGAGGCAGTCGCCCTCCTGCTTGTGGCTGAGCTTCTCGGTGGTGGCGCCCACGGTCTGGACGATGATGGTCACCGTGCCCTTCTCCCGATCGAAGTCGTGGATCGTAATGGGGATACGCTCACCCAGCTCGTCCACCCGCAGAATGATGAACTGGCCCGGCTCGGCCTTTCTGGCGACCATGGGGGCCTCGATCTCATAGAGGATCACGGTGGGCTTCAGGGCCTCTTTTCTCACGATGCGATACATATCTGGATCCCTCTTTCCTTTCTTCATTACCGTACGCGGTTTCCCGCGGGTGGGCACGAGGTCCACCATTATTGATTGTAGCACGCCCGTTTCCGTCCGTCAATTCCGTCTTGCGGTCTGCGTGTCGGTTTCTTGTCTTTTTTCGCCGGCCTTCCCCCTCCGCGCGGGAGCCGCCGTTCCCCCGTGACGCCCGCGGTCGGGCCCGCGGCCCCGCGTGACCGTGGGGGCCGCCCCGGGCTTGCCCCGTCTGCCCGGCCTTCGGGGCCGGGATCCGGCGCCCGTTTCAGCTGTATTGCACCCGCGGGCAGCGGCTCCTCCCGCCCCGCTCCGCTCTTTCGCGGGGCCGTCCCTGCATTTTACCTGCCTTTATTTGCCTCTTAGCGCCAAACAGATGACAAAACCCCTCCGCCCGGCTATACTGTTCTCAGTAAAGCTGATGCGCACGCAGCAAAAAGGGGGATCTCTTATGCAGGTCAAGATCGAAATTTCGCCGGAGCACACGCCTCCGCGGGCGGTCATCTACACGGACCGGATCACGCCGGAGATACAGCGGGCTCTGGATATCCTGCAGGCAAAAGACGCCCCCGTCCTGGCAGAGCGGGGCGGACGCACGTTCCTGCTTGCCGGGCGGGAGGTCTACATGGTCCGGGTGGTGGACAGGGAAACGAAGCTCTACACAAAGACGGAGGAGTTCAGCTCCCGAAAGCGCCTGTACGAGGTATTGGAGCAGTTGGGCGGCGGCTTCATGCAGATATCCAAGGCCTGCGCCGTCAACCTCTCCTACATCCAGAGCGTGGAGGCCGGTTTCGGGGGAAGTCTGCTCCTGAAAATGAAAAACGGGCTGTCCGAATACGTCTCCCGAAAGTACCTGCCCGATCTGAAAAACTATCTGGGAATATAGAACAGGAGGAAAAAAGATGGAAAAGAAAGACCGTATCGCGTTTATGATCCACCGCACCAAAACCACGGTGGCGATCTCCTCGTTTCTGTTTTTGCTCAGCTCTCTGATCGCCGATCTCAACATGGGCGGCGTCTCTTCCGCCTCCGGTTACGCGGTCACAAAAATGGCCCTCGGCAGCCTGGGCATCGGCCTCGGCTTCGGCCTCCCCTGCGTCATTTACACCAGCGAAAGGCTGAGCCGTCCCGTGCAGATCTCGATCCACATGGTAACGGGCTGTGCCGTCATGCTGGCGATCGCCTTTCTTCTGGGCTGGATCCCTACGGAGCAGGGTCTGCTCCCCGCGCTTGTGACGATCGGCTCCATGCTCCTGACGGCATTTGTCATTCTGCTCCTCTCCTATCGCCGGCAGAAGAAGCTGGCCGCGAGGATAAACCGGGAGCTGGAGCTGCGGCGGCAATAAGGGGACGCCCTCCCCGTGACGCCCTCTCGCTCCTCACCGCCGATAAAAAGCCCGGAGGGAGGCGCTTCGCAAAGAAGCGCCTCCCTCCGTCTTGTCTTTTTTTGTTATTCCCGCTTCATCCGCCGATCCCTGCGCCGTCCGATGACGCCGTAGATCACGAAATAGCCCAGGGCCCCCACCGCCAGACCGGCCAGGATATCGATGAAGGCGTGCTGCTTCACCAGCAGCGTGGAGGCAATGATCACCAGGCCCAGCGCCGTGCAGCCCGCGCGCCAGCCCCATTTCCGCAGCCCCGGCGTCTTGTAGACGGCCGCCAGCGCCGATGTGACGCCCACCACGTGGACGCTTGGGAACACGTTGGTGTTGGTATCCACCGCGTACGTGGCCCGCACGATGGCGGCAAAGATGTCCCCGCCCTCCACCGCCGCCGGCCGCAGATCCTGTCCGTTGGGCACCAGGATGCAGAAGATGGTGGAAACGGTGAAGGTGAACATCAGCGACCACATGTAGCGCCGGAACCCCTCCGGGTCCTTGACGATCAGGTACAGGCCGGTGACCACCAGCAGCGGCGCCCACAGGTCGTAGACCACGATGAAGTATTTGCAGAAGGGGATCAGATCGTCGATGGGCAGTTGGGTGGCCCAGTAGTTGTCGGTGATGAAATGCTCGATGGTGAAGAACGCCGCCAGATAACACGGCACAAAAAGGCCCCACCAGACGTAGCGATGGGTCCTGAAATACTGGATGATGGTTTTCATGCATTGCCTCCGTGGCCTTTCCAAGAGCGGCCAGCGCCTATTGTACCACAATTACGGGAAAAAGCAATCACCCGGCGGGAGTTTTTACAATTCTCTCCGGTGATTCGGTACACATATGTCCGCTTTTTGCCGTTTTTGTGTGGGAAATTCTGTTGATAATAGTCGGGCTCCATGTTATTATTATTGTGCATGTCCTCGTTTGCATTCTTTACCGAAACCGGCGGCGCAAGGAAGTATTGCCGCCGCCATGATCCGGAAAAAAGCTGCTGACCGCGAGGACGATTGCAGGGTCTTTTCATACAGCAACAATCTGACCGGTATTGTCCAGAAAGGGGTAAACAGATGAAAACAAGTGCAAAGCGGCTTTTGATGGTTTTCCTTGTGCTCTCCATGCTTCTCTCCATCCTCGTCAGCTGCGGGAAAAAGCCCGAGGAGCAAGGCGACGGCGCCAGAACCGTTGTCGACATGACGGGGGAATCGATTGAACTGCCCGAAAAAGTCGAGACCGTATTTTGCGACTGGGCTTCCGGCGTCACGCTGATCATGACCCTGGGCGCCACGGAAAAGCTCGCGGCGGCTCACCCGGTTTTTGAGACCGACACGTTCGCCTGGGCGCGGGAAATCTGTCCCGCCATCGACGCCGTGAAAAAGGACGACGCCCCGTTTACAAACGCCGAGGCCATATTGAATTATTCCCCGGACATCGTCATAACGAACAACAAAGAGAACATCGAGATCTACCGCAATCTCGGCCTCACCGTGATCTATGTGGATTACAACAGCAACGAGTCCTTCAAGCAGTCCATGCTGATCGTGGGAACCGCAATCGGAAATGACGAGAAAGCCGCCGCCGAAAAGTACAACGCGTACTTTGACGCAAATGTGGCCCTGGTCGAAAAGCGCCTCAGCGCCGTCTCCGATGCGGAAAAGCCCTCTGTGTATTATATGGACAGCCGCTTCGGCGATGCCTACCACACGGTGGGTACGGGCGAAATCCAGGAGGACTGGATCACTGTCGCCGGCGGAAAGCTTGCTACGGCAGCTGAATTTGAGGGGAGAAATCTTGAGATCACCGCCGAAAAGCTTCTTGAGATCGATCCGGACATGATCCTCATCGGAGCGCAGAAGCAGGCTGAGGTCTACGACCTTCTCATGGCTGACGAGGTCCTGGCAGGGCTCAGCGCGGTCAAGAATCAGGAGGTCTACCGTATTCCCCAGGGCATTTTCCCCTGGTGCAGAACCGGTCCGGAGGCCGCCATGCAGATGATCTGGGCCGCAAAGCTGCTGTATCCCGATCAGTTCACGGACATCGACCTGGCTGCTACTGCAAAAGAGTTTTACAGCGAGTTCTACGGAAGCAGCGTGTCTGACCAGACAATCGCCGGCATCCTGTCCGGAAAGGTCAGCCCCAACGGAAAGTAATCGCTTGATCGGGAGGGTACTCAGATGATGACAGGCACCACAAAATACCGGCTGTTCTTTGCCGGGCTGCTGCTCCTGTTGATCATTGCCGTTCTTGCCTCCCTGTGCATCGGACAGTACAAGGTGCCCTCCGGCAAGGTGATCTCCATCCTTCTCAGCAACGTGTTCAGTCTGGAGAAGACATGGACGGATACCATGTATCGCGTCGTCATGTACAGCAGGCTGCCCCGAACCGTCGCCTCCGTTCTTGTCGGCGGGGCGCTGGCGGTGGCAGGGTCCTCATATCAGGGCGTATTTCGAAATCCCCTGGTATCTCCGGATCTCCTCGGTGTATCAAGCGGATCATGTGTAGGCGCCGCCATCTCCATACTTCTCGGGCTTGGTTACTTTGGCAACGTCATTCTGGCTTTTGTCGGCGGAATCGCGGCCGTCCTGCTGACGGTGCTGTTTCCCGTCCTTCTGAACAAAAGATCCACCGTGTCTCTGGTCCTTTCCGGCGTGATCGTCGGCGGGTTCTTTTCCTCCCTTTTGGGACTGCTCAAGTACCTCGCCAATCCCGATACAGAACTGGCTGAAATCACATACTGGCAGCTTGGATCTCTGGCCAAGGTCAAGATAGTGTCCCTGTACTATATAGCCCCCGTCATTCTGATCTCGGGAACGATTATCCTTCTGCTGCGGTGGAGGATCAACGTCATATCGCTGGGGGACAAAGAGGCGAAGACCCTCGGCATAAATCTGTATAAAGAGCGGGGCCTGATTATTCTCAGCGCAACGCTTCTGACCGCCGCCTCTGTCTGCATCAGCGGGACCATCGGCTGGATCGGGCTGGTCATGCCCCACCTTGCCAGAATGATCGTAGGGCAGGACAACAAGAAGGTTATCCCGATTTCCGCCGTTCTCAGCTCGGTGTTTCTGGTTGCCGTAGATATTCTCGCACGAAATCTCACGGGGGCGGAAATACCGCTCAGCATCATAACAGGGTTTTTGGGTACGCCGTTCTTCGCTTACGTATTGGTAAGGCAAAGAAGGATAGCTGCATGAGGGCTCCCGGATGAAAACGATCATTGAGTGCGAAAATCTGTTCTTCCGGTACAGCGAAACCGGGCCCTATCTGCTGAATGACATCTCCCTCTCTGTTTCCGAAGGCACAACATTATCTCTTCTCGGGCCAAACGGGGTCGGCAAGTCCACTCTTCTCAACTGTCTGTGCGGGATACTGAAGCCGAAAAGCGGAAAGGTGACGCTGTACGGAAAGGATATTTCCAGCCTTTCCCGGCGGGCGGTGGCGAAGGCGATTGCTTACGTGCCGCAGTTGGTTTCCGTTCCCTTCGATTATTCCGTCCTCGAATTCACGGTCATGGGGCGAACCGCCCACATGGGCATTTTCCAGACCCCGGGCGCCGAAGACTATGAGCTGGCCGAACAGGCCTTGGAAAAGCTGGGGGTTGCCGAGTTCAGGGACAGGCCCGTCAATACGTTGAGCGGCGGAGAGCAGCAGAAGGTCTGTATCGCCAGAGCCATCGTCCAGGAGCCCGCGCTGATCATTTTGGATGAGCCCACGTCTGCACTGGACTACGGAAATCAGATCCGGGTTCTTGGTCTTATCAGAGAACTGACGGACGACGGCTACTCAGTCTTGCTGACGTCCCACAACCCCGATCAGTGCTTCATGCTGCAGGGCAACGTCGCCATGCTGCAGCCCAACGGGCAGATCCTTGTTGGAACCAGCGACACAATACTGACAGATGAACTGCTGGAGAAGGTGTACGGTGTTCCCTCCAGGGTCACTTATTCCGCCGAGCACGGACGCAGGATCTGTCTGCCGGTGGGATTGCAGCCGAAATAGAAAGGCGGCGCTCGGCAGCCTCTATCACGCAAACAAAAGGATCCCGGGAGATTTACTCTCCCGGGATCCTTTCATTCTCGCCGTCAGTTGTCCACCTTGCGCACGCCCTCGAAACGGAACACGCCCAGCCCGTCGGACAGCAGTCCCGCGAAGCCGGTGCGGAGCCGGTAAAACCGCACGTCGTGCCAGAGGGGGATGGCGTATCCCTGATCCAGCAGCAGCAGCTCCGCGTCGGTCAAATAGGCGTCCCGGGCCTCGCTGCTGGAGGAGGCCGCCACCACCCGCATCAGCATGTCGTAGGCGCTGGAGTTGAACTGGGCCACGTTGTCGCTGCTGCGGGAGCGCCACATATTCAGGTAGGCGCTGGCGTCGTTCCGGTCGCCGCTCCAGCTGAGCAGCGCCACGCTGAACTCGCCCTTGGTAAGGGTATCCGCCATCTCCTCCGCCGACAGGCCCCGGATCTCCGTCACCAGGCCCAGCTTTTCCATCCAGCAGCGCTGGATCATGCCGGCCGCCCGGGCGTTGACCCCCTCCATCTCAAAGACGATGGACGGCCTCGTAATGGCGGACATATCCCGGTTCTGCAGCAGGGCCAGGGCGTCGGCGCAGTTCTTCTCATAGTCGGAGTTGTCGATCCGCACTCCCGCCGCCTGCCGGAACTCCCGTCCGTCGGAGATCACGATGCCGGGCGGGATCAGCCCCTCCGCCGGGATCCGGGGACCTCCCCCCTCCAGCTGCGCCAGACCCGTCCGGTCCACCGCCAGGGACATGGCCCCCAGGATGCCGTAGCCGCTCAGCTGCCGGGCCATCTGGTTCACCACCAGCATGGTGACCCGGGGCGTGGCCTCCCTGGACCAGCCGTCCTCCTCCGTCAGCGTCTCGTCGTCCAGATTGCCGGCGAAGTCCACGGTGCCGTCCTCCAGCAGGGCCTCCGCCTCCTCCGCCGTCCGGCAGAAGTACAGCTTCAGAACGTCCGCCCCGATCCGCCTGGCGTCATAGTAGTCCTCTGCCAGCAGCAGCGTCACCGCGCCGTCCTCTTCCCCGCTCCAGCGGTAGGGACCGTTGCTGACGATCTCCCTGCTGCCGGCCAGATCGGCCCGGCGGGGCATGGTGGCGGCGGCGGTGCAAACGCTCCGCAGGAAGTAGGGGCAGCGGCAGGACAGCTCCACCTCCAGGGTGGTGTCGTTGACGGCCCGCACCGCCAGGGCGTCCAGGTCGCCCTTCCGGGCCTTCTCATATCCCACCACCATGTCCAGCAGGGACGCGTTGGGAGACGCCGTGGACGGATCCACCAGGTGCTGCCACCCGTAGACGAAGTCCTGGGCCCGGACGGTCTCGCCGTCGGACCATTTGGCGTCGCCGCGGAGGCGGAAGGTATACGTCTCCGAGCCGTCCAGGTTGTCCTCGCACTCCCAGCTCCGGGCGACGGCGCCGATGATCTCCACGCCGTTCTCCCCGTTCTGGAGGCGTATCAGGTTCTCGTAAAGGTGGACGGCGGCGATCTGCTCGCTGACGCTCACCGCCATAGCCGGGTCGTAGGTGGACGGCACGCCCTCCACCGCGGCGGAGAAGGTCACCTTCTCCTCCTTCTCGCCGCAGCCGGCCGCCAGCCCCGCCAGCAGCGTCGCCGCCAGCAGCAGACCGGCCCATCGTTTCCACAGTTTCATGGAACTGCTCCTCATTCCTCAATAAAATCGAACTTTCCCCGCAGGAAATGCCGGTATTCCGGCCTGTCGGCCGCCTCCCGGTACTCCCGCAGGATGGTCTCCCGGATCCACTTCACGAAATCCGGGTTGGCCGCCAGCTTCTCGTACCGGGCGATCTCGATGAGCCCGGCTCGCTCGGCCTCCAGGATGGCCTGGTAGGCGTCGGGGATGAACTCGCAGCCCTTCACCGCCACCGGCTGGGCCGTGGCGAAGGCGTGGGGGATCTGAATGTCGTCCGCCGTGGGGATGATCCGGGTGGCCTGGTAGATAAAGCCGCTGACGCCCCGGTAGGTCTCCTCGGTGGCGTTGGGATAGTACTCCTCCAGCCGCAGCCGCCCGTCGGCGGTGAAGCCGTAGGAGGCCCATTTGGTCCAGGGTCCCGTCCGGGCGAAGCCCGTCTCCCGGCAGTACTTGGCCACCGCGTTGCTCAGATACGGCAGCACGTTCTCCCGCCGGTCGGAGAAATAGATCAGCGGCACGCCGTGGTTGGATACGTGGGGCTCCAGGATGCGGATGCCGCTCCTGCGGGATGCGTGATAGAACACAGCGCGTCCTCCTCTCTCACTTGGCCTCTTCCGGCCTGACGTGGCCGTCCTCGTCCAGCACGCCCCGGATCACGTGGCTGCGGGTGTTGCGCACAATGTTGTCCAGCCGCATCCGGCTGGGGAAATCCCCCAGCAGCGTGTAGGCCACGCCGTGCTTCTTCGCCCGGCCCGTCCGGCCGATGCGGTGGATATAGTACTCGTTCTCCTCCGGCACCTCGAAGTTGAACACCGCGTCCACGTCGTCCACGTCGATGCCCCGGGAGGCCACGTCGGTGGCCACGAAGATCCGCAGCTTGCCGTCCCGGAACTTCTGCATGATCTCCTCCCGCTTCTTCTGGGGGATGTCGCCGTGGATGCACTGGGCGTCCAGGCCCCGCATCTGCAAAAACTTGGCCAGCCGCTCGGTGCTGCCCTTGGTGTTGCAGAAGCAGATCACCCGGTCGTAGTCCTCGGCGGCGATGATCTTCGCCACGGCGTCCACCTTGCCGTCGCCGGGCACGTCGATGCGGTACTGGAGGATGTCGGGCTTGTTCTCCTTGGTGGCCTGCACGGTGATCTCCACCGGGTCCCGCTGATAGACCCAGGAGATGTCCATGACCTCCCGGGAGATGGTGGCGGAGAACATGCCCAGGTTTTTCCGGGAGGGGATCTTGTCCAGGATGCGGGTCACGTCGTGGATGAAGCCCATATCCAGCATCCGGTCCGCCTCGTCCAGGATCACGGTCTTCACCGCGTTCAGCCTGACGGTCCGGCGCTTCATGTGGTCGCTGAGGCGGCCCGGCGTGGCCACCACGATCTGGGGCTTGCGGCTCAGGGCGGTGATCTGCTTGCCGATGGGCTGTCCGCCGTAGAGGCACACCAGCCGCACGCCCTCGTGGCACACGGCCACGTCCCGCATCTCGTCGGTGATCTGCAGGGCCAGCTCCCGGGTGGGGGCCAGGATCACCGCCTGGATCTCCTCGCTGTCCGGGTCGATGTTCTCGATGATGGGGATCCCGAAGGCCATGGTCTTGCCGGTGCCGGTAGGGGCCTTGGCGATCACGTCCTTCCCCTCCATCATGGGGGGGATGCACCCCGCCTGAACGGGGGTGCTGATCTCGTAATGCTTGTTTCTGACGGCGCGCATGGTGGCCTCTGACAGGCCGAATTCCTCAAAACGCACGCCCTGCGTGACTTCCATAGTGTTTTCCTCATTTTTCATCATAGTAATACAGGATAATTATACCACGCTTGTCAACACACCGCAAGAAAGCCGGCCGGCGGTCAGAGGACCGCCGGCCGGCTGCCGGAAAACAGACTCGCTTTTTTACTTCCTGTGGGGCACGTGCCAGATGATGTCGGCGTACTGGGCCACCGCCCGGTCGGCGGCGAAGATGCCGCTGCGGGCCACGTTGTGGAGGCTCATGGTGTTCCAGCGCTCCCGGTCGCCGTAGGCGTAGGACACCCGCTGCTGGGCCTCGATATAGCTGGGCAGATCCGCCAGCAGCATATACTGGTCGGCGGGGCTGTCCGTCCGCTGGAGGAGCCGCTGCCACAGGTCCTCGTAGGAAACGCCGTCGGAGAAGCCGGTGCGGAGCTGGTCCACCACCCGGCGCAGCATGGGATCCCGGTCGTACAGCATCCGGGGATCGTAATTCTCCCGCAGGCGGGCCACCTCGTCGGCCTTCAGGCCGAAGAGAAACATGTTCTCGTCGCCCAGCACCTGGTGCATCTCCACGTTGGCGCCGTCCAGGGTGCCCACGGTCACGGCGCCGTTCATCATGAACTTCATGTTGCCGGTGCCGCTGGCCTCCTTGCCTGCGGTGGAGATCTGCTCGCTGATCTCGCTGGCGGGCATGAGCATCTCCGCCATGGACACCCGGTAGTTCTCCAGGAACACCACCTGCAGCTTATCCTTGCAGACCGGGTCGTTGTTGACCTGGGCGGCCAGGGAGTTGATCAGATGGATGATCCGCTTGGCCACGGCGTAGCCGGGGGCGGCCTTGGCGCCGAAGAGGAAGGTGTGGGGGCTCATCGCCATGTCGGGATCGTCCCGCAGCAGCTGGTAGAGATAGATGATGTGCAGCACGTTCAGGAGCTGGCGCTTGTACTCGTGGAGCCGCTTCACCTGCACGTCGAAGACGGCGTCGGTGTTGAGCACGACCCCCTGCTGGCGCCGGGCCCACTTGGCGAAGGTCTCCTTGTTGGCCCTCTTGATCTTCTCCAGCCGGTCCAGCACCACCGCGTCGTCGGCGAACACGTCGAATTTCTCCAGCTCCACCGGATGGAGCAGCCACCCGTCGCCGATGGTGTCGTCCAGCAGCTGGGACAGGCCCGGGTTGATCTGGGCCAGCCACCGCCGGTGATCCACGCCGTTGGTGACGTTCTTGAACTTATCCGGCTCCATCTCCGCCGCTTCCTTGAACACGTCGTGGCGGAGGATATCGGAGTGGAGGGCGCTGACGCCGTTGACGGCCATGCCGCCGGCGATGCACAGGTTGGCCATCCGCACCTGGCCGTTCCAGATGACGGCCATCTTGGCGGTCTTCTCCTCGTCCTGATAGTAGTCCTCGATCCGCTCCTGGTAGCGGTGGGAGATCTCCTGGATGATCTGCCACACCCGGGGCAGCAGGGTCTCCATCAGGCTCTGGGGCCACACCTCCAGGGCCTCTGCCAGCACCGTATGGTTGGTATAGGCCACGGAGTGGGTGGTGATCTCCCAGGCCTCGTCCCAGTTCATGCCGGCGTCGTCGATGAGGATACGCATCAGCTCCGGGATCACCAGGGCGGGATGGGTGTCGTTGATCTGGATGACGTTCTTCTCGTGGAAGTTCTTCAGGGTGCCGTAGGTCTGGATGTGCTTGCGGGTGATGGACTGGACCGTGGCGCTGACGAAGAAATACTGCTGCTTGAGCCGCAGGGATTTGCCCTCATAGTGGTTGTCCTCGGGATAGAGCACCTTGGAGATGGCGTCGGCCATGGTGCGCTCCTCGTCGGCCTGGAGGTACTGGCCCCGGTTGAACAGGGCCATGTCCACCGGCCGGGGGGACTTGGCCTCCCACAGCCGCAGGGTGTTCACGTGGTCGGTGGCGTAGCCGGCGATCTCCATGTCGCAGGGGATGGCCAGCACCCGGGTATAGTCCTCGTGGACCACCATCAGGTGGCCGTTATCCCAGCGGGTGCGGATCTTGCCGCCGAAGTGGACCTCCTCGGCGTCCTGGGGCCGCCGCAGCAGCCACGCGTCGCCCAGGCTCATCCAGTCGTCGGGCAGCTCCACCTGCTGGCCCTCCACGATCTTCTGGCGGAAGATGCCCAGCTCATAGCAGATGGAATAGCCGGCGGCGGGGATCTCCAGGGTGGTCAGACCGTCCAGATAGCAGGCGGCCAGACGTCCCAGACCGCCGTTGCCCAGACCGGCGTCCGGCTCCATGTCGAAGATGTCGGCGGCCTTGAAGCCCAGCTCATCGATGGCCCGGGACAGGGTGTCCAGCAGACCCAGGTTGTAGGCGTTCTTGGCCAGGCTGCGGCCGATGAGGAACTCCAGGGACATGTAGTGCACCATGCGCTCCCCCTTGTCGGCGGTGCGCTGGCGGGTCTCCACGCCGTGCTCGGCCATGATGTCCCGCAGGACCATGGCGCAGGCCTTCATCATCTCGCTGTCGTTGGCCTGAGCCTCGGTGCAGCCGTAGTTGAGCCGCAGCTTCTGCACGATCAGCTCTTTCAGTTGGTTCTTGCTGTAATTCATAGATCTCCTCCTATGGGAAGCCGGGTCTTACCCCAGCAGAGTTTCGTAGATATTGCGGTAGATCCGGGCGCTCCGGTTCCAGCTGAAGTCCTCCGTCATGCCGTTGTACTGCACCGCCCGGAAGAAGTCCGTGCCGTACATGGCCACCGCCTGGCCGATCACGTGGAGCATGTCGCCGGCGTCGTAGTTGGCGAAGACGAAGCCGGTGCCGTTCTCCTGCCCTGCCTGGCAGGAGCGGACGGAGTCGTTGAGTCCGCCGGTCTGGCGGACGATGGGCACCGTGCCGTAGCGCATGGCGATCATCTGGCTCAGGCCGCAGGGCTCGCTGCGGGAGGGCATCAGGAACAGGTCCGCGCCGGCGTAGATCCGGCGGGCCAGGGCGTCGGAGTAGGTGATGCAGGCGGCCGCCCGGCCGGGGTACCGCTGCTGCATGGCCCGGAAGAAGTCCTCATAGCCGGCCTCGCCCATGCCCAGCACCACCAGCTGGGCGCCGGTGTCCATGATGCCGTCGGCCACCTGGCACACCAGGTCCATGCCCTTGTGGCCCACCAGCCGGCTGACGATGGCCATCACGGGGGCGCCGCTCTGCTCCAGACCCAGCTGCTCCCGCAGCGCGGCCTTGCAGGCGGCCTTGCCGGCCAGGTCGCCGGGCCCGTAGTTGGCGGCGATGGCCTTGTCCCGGGCGGGGTCGAAGCTCTCCACGTCGATGCCGTTGAGCACGCCGCTCATCTTGTCGGACACGCCGGCGATGATGCCCTCCATGCCGTGGGCATAGTAGCTGTCGTGGAGCTGGCGGGCGTAGGTGGGGCTGACGGTGGTCACCGCGTCGGCGGTGAGCAGGGCGGCCTTCATCAGGTTCACGGCCCCGTCCATCCGCAGCGCGCCGGTATCCCACCAGCCCCGGTCAAGGCCCAGCAGGTCCTCTACGGCCTCCTGCCCCAGCCAGCCCTGGTACTCGATGTTGTGGATGGTGAACACGGTGCGGACGGGCTTGTAGATCTCCTCCCGCACGGCCATGTCCTTCAGATACACCGGCAGGGCACCGGTCTGCCAGTCGTTGCAGTGGACGACGTCCGGCATATGGTCCAGATGGGGCAGCAGCTCCGCCACGGCCCGGCTGAAGAAGGCGAACCGCTCTCCGTCGTCGCCCTCGCCGTAGAGCCGGTCCCGGCAGAAATACTGCTCGTTGTCCACGAAGTACCAGGTCACGCCCCTGTGCTCCAGGGAGAACAGGCCGCAGTACTGGTGGCGCCAGGCCAGATCCACGTAGATATACTTCCGGAAGGTCATCCTGGCGCGCCACTCCCGGCTGATCTGGCCGTACAGGGGCAGGATGCCGGCCACCCGGTCCTCCCCCGACGCCGCCAGGGCGGGCGGCAGGCTGCCGGCCACGTCGGCCAGGCCGCCGGTCTTGCAGAAGGGGGCCGCTTCGCTGGCAACAAACAGAATATTCATACTCGTTCTCCTTGTCAAGAGTCTTTTTCCCGCCGGGAGCGGGCCTTCCCGGCCCGCTCCCGGCGCTGTTATGCTCGCAGTTTCTTACACGTCCGCCCCTCTGGCGATGACCAGGGGGTACTCCCCGGCGCCCACCAGGGTGACGTTCTCCCCGATGGTCACGTACTTGTCGGTGATCACGTTGCGCACGGAGGCGCCCTTCTTCACCACGGTGCCCTTGAACAGCACGCAGTTCTCCACCACGGCGCCGGGCTCGATCTGCACGCCCCGGAACAGCACGCAGTTGCGCACGGTGCCCCGGATGTCGCAGCCGTCGGCGATCATGGCGTTGACGCACTCGCCGGCGGGGTCGATATAGCTGGAGGGCGCGTCGTTCTCCTTGCCGTAGATGGGCCGCTCCGGGCAGAAGAGCTGGCTGCGGATCTCCGGATTCAGCAGCTCCATGCTGCGCTGGAAGTAGGTGTCGATGGCGTTGATCCGGGCGGCGTAGCCGTCCCAGAGGTAGGTGTTGACGTGCAGCATGACGCCCCGCTCCTGGAGCACGTAGCGGCGGAAGCTGAACTGGTTGTGGGCCATGCAGTCCTCCACCAGATCCAGCAGCAGCGCCTTGCTCATCACGAAGACGTTCAGGCAGCGGTAGCCCTCCGGGGTGTTGATGTTGTAGATGGTGTCCCTCACCCGGCCGTTTTCATCCACCTTGAAGTAGGTGTCGCTGCCGTCCCCCAGGGCGGAGGTGCACACGGCCGTGATGTCGGCGTCGGCGGCGATATGGGCCTTGAGCACCTCCTGCAGGGGCAGGTTGATGACCAGGTCGCTGTCGCACAGGACCACGTGGTCCTGACGGATGTGCTGCAGGTAATCCCGCACGCAGCCCAGGGCCTCCATCTTGCCCCGGAACTGGCCCACGCTGTCCCGGTTCTCCGCGTAGGCGAAGGCGGGCAGCAGGGTCAGGCCGCCGGTGCGGCGGCTGAGATCCCAGCTCTTGCCGGTGCCCAGGTGATCCAGCAGGCTCTGGCACTTGCCGTGCATGATCACGCCCACGTCGGTGACGCCGGCGTTGACCATGTTGGAGAGCATGAAGTCCACCACCCGGTAATCCCCGGCGAAGGGGATGGAGCCGTGGACCCGGTGCTCGATCAGCTCCCGCAGTCCCGTTTTCTTCTCATAGGAGAAGATGATGCCGTGCATTCCTTTCATGCTCTCACCTCCCGGTTATGCTTCTTGTCCAGCATGGTCTTGGGGGCCACCTTCTCGCCCGGGCCCACCACGGTGTCCGGCCCCAGCACGGCGATTCCCCACTGGTCCGGGTCCTCCGCCGTCTCCGGCGGCGCGCCCACCGCGGCGCCGGCGCCGATGCGGCAGTTCTCGCCCACGATGGCGTAGGACACGGTGGCGCCGTCCTCAATGACCGCCCCGGGCATCACCACCGAGTAGGTCACGGTAGCGCCCTTGCCCACGGTGGCGCCGGTGCTCATGACGGAGTTCTTCACCTCGCCGAAGATGGTGCAGCCCTTGGCCACGGCGCTGTTGCCCACGTCGGCCCTGGGGCCCACGAAGGTGGGCGGGCAGACGGGCGTCCGGCCGTAGATGGGCCAGCTCTTGTCCAGCAGGTTCAGTCCTGAGCCGGGCATCAGCATATCCATGTTGGCGTCCCACAGGGAGTCCAGGGTGCCCACGTCCTTCCAGTACCCGTCGAACCGGTAGGCGGCCATGATCTCCCCGCTGTTCAGCATGGCGGGGATGATGTTCTTGCCGAAGTCGTTGGAGGAATTGGGATCGGCCTCGTCCTCGATCAGGTACCGGCGCAGCTTCTCCCAGGTGAAGATGTAGATGCCCATGGAGGCCAGGTTGCTCTTGGGCTGCTTGGGCTTCTCGGCGAACTCGGTGATCCGGTCGTTCTCATCCACCGCCATGATGCCGAAGCGGCTGGCCTCGGACCAGGGCACCTCCATCACGGAGATGGTGCAGGCGGCGCCGGTGGCCTTGTGGCTGCGGAGCATGTCGGAGTAATCCATCTTGTAGATGTGGTCGCCGGACAGCACCGCCACGTACTCGGGATCGTACATATCCACGAAGCCGATGTTCTGATAGATGGCGTTGGCCGTGCCCTTGTACCAGGAGGCGCCGGTGGCGCTCTGGTAGGGCGGCAGGATATGGACGCCGCCGTTGGCCCGGTCCAGCTCCCAGGGCTGGCCGTTGCCGATGTAGCTGTTCAGCTCCAGCGGGCGGTACTGGGTCAGCACGCCCACCGTGTCGATGCCGGAGTTGGTGCAGTTGGACAGGGGGAAATCGATGATCCGGAACTTCCCGCCGAAGGGTACGGCGGGCTTGGCCATGTCACCGGTCAGGACGTACAGGCGGCTGCCCTGTCCGCCGGCCAACAGCATGGCCACGCATTCTTTTTTCATGGTGCATCCTTCCTTTCTGCTGCGTCGATCTATCTCAAATTTTCAGTTTTTGCTGCTTTTCGCCCCGTAGTAGTGGCCCTTCCCCCGGAGGATCAGGGCGCCCAGGGGCGGGACCCGCACGGCGATGGACTGGTCCCAGCCGTGGGAGGGTACGGCCTCCGTGGTCAGCGGCGCGCCGTTCACGACGCCGCTGCCGCCCCAGGCCGTGTCGTCGGTGTTGAAGACCTCCTCATACCGGGCCTTGGCGGGCACGCCGAAGCGATAGCTCTCGTGGACCTCCGGGGAGAAGTTCACCAGGCACACCAGCTCGTGGCCGGCGTTGTCCCGGCGGACGAAGGCGATGATGTTGTTGCGGTTGTCGTCCGGCACCAGCCAGCGGAAGCCGTCCCAGTCCCGGTCGTTCTCCCACAGGGGCTTGTTATGCCGGTAGAACCGGTTCAGGGCCCGGATGCACTCATGGGTCTTCGCGGTGGGCTCGGCGTCCAGCAGGTACCAGTCCAACTGCCCCTTGAAGTCCCACTCGTGCCACTGGCCCAGCTCCGCCCCCATGAAGGACAGCTTCTTGCCGGGGTGGCACAGCATGTAGGCGCAGAAGCTCCGCACGCCCGCCAGCTGCTTCCAGTCGTCGCCGGGCATCTTGCCCCGGAGGGAGCCCTTCATGTGGACCACCTCGTCGTGGCTGATGGGCAGCACGAACCGCTCGGAGAAGGCGTAGACCATGGAGAAGGTGACGTCGTTGTGGTGGTGCTGGCGGAAGAAGGGATCCATCTTCAGGTAGTGGCAGATGTCGTTCATCCACCCCATGTTCCACTTCAGGTCGAAGCCCAGGCCCCCCTCCTCCACCGGATGGGTCACCTTGGGCCAGGCGGTGGACTCCTCCGCCACGGTGACGACGCCGGGCGCCGCGGCGTGGACCTTCTGGTTGAAGGTCCGCAGGAAGTCGATGGCCTCCAGGTTCTCGTGTCCGCCGTAGCAGTTGGGCCGCCACTGGCCCGCCGGCCGGTCGTAGTTCAGGTACAGCATGGACGCCACCGCGTCCACCCGCAGCCCGTCGATGTGGTAGTTCCGCAGCCAGAAGGCCGCCGAGGACAGCAGGAAGCTGCGGACCTCGTTCCGTCCGAAGTCGAAGACCCGGGTGCCCCAGCCGCTGTGCTCCCACTTGAGGGGATCGCCGTACTCATAGAGGCAGGTGCCGTCCAGATTGATGAGTCCCTGCTCGTCCTTGCAGAAGTGGGCGGGTACCCAGTCCAGGATCACCGCCAGGCCGGCCCTGTGGAGCCGGTCCACCAGATACATCAGGTCGTGGGGCGTGCCGTAGCGGCTGGTGGGCGCGAAATACCCGGTGCACTGGTAGCCCCAGCTGTCGTCCAGGGGATACTCCGTCACCGGCAGCAGCTCCACCGCGTTGTAGCCCATGTCCTTCACGTACTCGGCCAGCTGATCCGCGCTGTCCCGGTAGCTGTAGGTGCTGCCGTTCTCATGGCGGCGCCAGGAGCCCAGATGCACCTCGTAGATGTTCAGCATCCCGTCCCGCAGGGGCTTCTCCCGCCGGTGCCGCAGCCACGCCTCGTCGTTCCATCCGAAGCCCTCCAGGTCGTAGAGCTTGCTGGAGCTCTCCGGCCGGGTCTGGGTGTGGAAGCCGTAGGGATCCGCCTTCCAGCGGACCTGGCCGTCGGCCCCGTGGACGATGTACTTGTAGCCGTCGTAGACCTTCGCCCCGGCCACGGTGATCTCCCAGATCCCGTCCCGCCAGTTCATGTCCTGCCCCTGCCAGCCGTTGAAGTCGCCGGTCAGCTGCACCCGCCTGGCGTTGGGCGCCCAGAGCCGGAAGATCCAGCCCCCGTCGCAGCGGTGGGCGCCGAAATACTCGTACGCCCTGTCGCAGGTGCCCTGGTAGAAGCTCTCAAGGATCATGTGAACCACCTCGCGTCACGATTTGTCGGGATGCTCTCCCCCGTCCGCGGAAACGTCCGGGACCCGTTCCCCGGGACTTCATAGTTTATCAATTTAATTATACCGTTTTCCCCGTCCACCGTCAAGAACGCGTTGTCCCGATCGCCCACAAAAAAGCGACCTCCGGCCCGGAGGCCGGAGGTCGCGCCGTATGATATCGTCCGTCACAGGTTTTCCTGCCGAAGGGCGTCGATGGGATTGTCCCGGCGGATCACGCCGGTGGCGTAGAGCATGGTGGCGAACACCACCGCGAACACGCTGCCCACCGCGATGGCCACGCTGTACCAGGGAATGTAGAAGCCTCTCTGCATCACGCCCCCCGTCACCCGGTAGATCAGGTAGGTCAGCGCCGCGGCCGCCGGCAGGCCCCACAGCAGGCCCTTGCAGCCGTAGATGACGCACTCGTAGTCCATCATCCGCCGGAAGCCCTTCTCGCCCAGTCCGATGGACTTGAGCATGGCGAACTCCCGCCGCCGCAGCATCACGTTGGTGGACACGGTGTTGAACACGTTGGCCATGGCGATCAGGGAGATGAGGATGATGAACCCGTAGGAGAACACCCGCACCACCGTCACGATCATCCGCTGGGACTCCTTGTACCCGGCCTGATCGAAGAGCCGGCTGGTGTCCGCGCCGTCGGCCTCCAGCTGCTGCCGGATGGTCTCGCAGGCCCCCGCGTGGTCCGGCGCCGTCAGGGCGAAGTAGGTCTCCTGGATCGTCACGCCGCCGTCGGCCAGCACCGCGTCCCTGGCGCCGTAGGGGTAGATCAGAGCCGGCTGGTTTTCCGGCAGGATGGGGACGGTGTTCTTCACCACGGCGACCGTCTCCAGCTCCGTGGAGATCTCCACCTCGTCCCTCGTCTTGGCCATGGCATAGCTCCGGTCCAGCTCCACCCAGTCGGCCTCCGCGTGCCGCTGATAGTAGTCCGACACGTAGTCCAGCGGGTAGTAGTAGAAGGTGTCCTCCTCCACCTCCATCAGCTCGTAGCCGTCGAAGCCCCGGTTCCGGACGATCCGGACGGTCGTCGGCAGCCGGCTCTCGTCCAGCACCTTCGTCTCCACCCAATGGCCGTTCCCCTTCTCGTCGTAGGTCGTGTCGACGCAGCGGTTGTAGAGCAGCGCCCCGGGCGCGTCGGCGTTCAGATAGTCCTCCGCCCGGAGGCCGCTCTCGGCGCACAGGGCCCGGAAGGCCGCCTCGTCCACGAAGGCCACGCCCAGCATCTCCGTCAGCGCGCCCTCCTGCCTCCAGGCCTCCGGATCCACCTCCATGTTCTTCCAGTACTCCCCGGCCACGTCGTCCAGAGCGATACGGACCGAGGTCCACATCACGTCGGCGTAGCAGCCCCCCGTCACGCCGGGCACGGCGGTGAACCGGGCCAGCAGGTCGTCGGGGTCGGGCCGGTCCTCCCCCACGGTGTAGTAGGTGATGTCGGAGCGGCTGTCGCCGGCCGTGACGCCGCCCACCAGGTCGGTGAGATAGGCGCAGAAGCTGGAGGCGGCGATGAACAGCGTCACGCTGAGGAACAGGGACACCACCGTGGCCCGGTAGCTCTTCCGGTTGCGCTTGAAGTTCTTGGCGGCCATCATGCCCTCGAAGCCGAAGAGCTTCCCGGTCAGGGGCGACACCCTCACGTCCCGTCCCCGGATCTTCACGTCTCTGGTCTGTCGGATGGCCTCGATGGCGCTGACCCGGTCGGCCCGCCTGGCGGGGATCCAGGCGGAGATCAGGGTGGTGGCCAGGCACACCGCCGCCGCCACGATCAGCCCCGCCGGGGAGACCACCAGTTTCATCTGCACCCCGGTGCCCAGACTGAAGGCGCTGAAGGCGTCCCGCAGGGCCCAGAGGGTGATGCCGATTCCCAGGCAGCCCACCGCGGCGCCGGTCACGATGCCGGCCCCGCCCAGCAGCAGCGCCTCGTAGAGGATGCTGCCCCGGATCTGCTTTTTGGTGGCGCCCACGGACTTGAGGATGCCGAACTGCCGGGTCCGCTCGCTGACGGAGATGGCGAAGGAGTTGTAGATCAGCGAGATGGACCCGAAGGCGATCAGGAAGATCAGGATAGCGGCGAAGTTGTAGATCACCCGGGCGATGTTCTCCGAGCGGACCACGCCGCTCATCCGCAGCAGGTCGCTGTGGGCCCGCCAGTTCTCCGACACGGCGTATTCGTCCATGCCGTCGTAAAAGTGCCTCACGTTCTTCACGGTGAAGAACACGCTCTCCGTCCCCTCGGCCCCGTCGTCCCAGCCGGTGAGAGCCGTGTAGCCGGGGCAGGAATAGTCCTCCAGCAGCAGGTCGAAGCGCTGGTAGATGCCCGTCACCGTGTAGGTGCGGCTGACGCCGCCGGCGATCTCCTCCTTGACCAGCGGCTCGAAGGGGTTGCTCTCGTCCAGCTCATAGCCGTCCATGATCCGGCGGCCCACCGTCAGGGTCACGGTGTCCCCCACCTGACAGGTCACGCCGCCGTCGGTGGCCAGATGGCCGGGCAGCAGGATCTCGTCCGCCCTCTCCGGCATCCGCCCGGCGGTGAGATGCACCTTCACCAGATCGGTGAAATTGTCGCTGACGGATCGGATCAGCAGATAGGGCTTGTACTCGTTGCGGCTGTCGATCTCAGCCCAGCCCACGGTCCGCCAGGCGGCGGAGTCCTTCACGTTGGCCGCCTGCCGGGCCTGCTCCGCCTCCTCCGCCGTGAGATTGTAGTAGTACCCGTGGAAGGCGCCCACCCGCTCCTCCTCGGACCGGACCAGGAACCGGACGCCGCTGCAGGCGCCCTGGATCACCGCCGTCACCAGGGCCATGCTCAGCATGATGCCGACCACGGTCACCAGCGTCCGGCTGGGATTCTTCCTCAATGACGCCCGGGTAAACCGGTGAAACACGTTCATGCCTTCGCCCCCCGGATCCGCTCGTCCCGCACGATCCGGCCGTCCTCGATGGCGATGATCCGGTCGGCCTGAAGGGCGATGCTCTCGTCGTGGGTGATGATGATCAGCGTCTGGCCGTACTTGCGGTTGGACTGCTTCAGCAGCTCCACGATCTCCTGGCTGTTCCTGCTGTCCAGGTTGCCGGTGGGCTCGTCGGCCAGCACCACGGCGGGTGCGTTCATCAGCGCCCGGCCGATGGACACCCGCTGCTGCTGTCCGCCGGAGAGCTGGTTAGGCAGGTTCTTCCGCCGGTCCGTGAGACCCAGGGTGGTCAGCAGCTCCTCCAGCCGCTCCTCGTTCACCTTCCGCCCGTCCATCAGCACCGGCAGCGTCATATTCTCCACCACGTCCAGCACCGGGATCAGGTTGTAGAACTGGTAGATCAGCCCCACCTGCCGCCGGCGGAAGATGGCCAGCTGCTCCTCGTTCTGGGCGTACACGTCCTGTCCGTCCATCCACACCTTGCCGCCGGTGGGCCGGTCCACGCCCCCCAGGATGTGGAGCAGGGTGGACTTGCCGGAGCCGGAGGGCCCGATGATGGCCAGGAACTCCCCCTTCTCCACCGAGAAGGACACGCCGTCCAGGGCCCGCACCTGGTTCTCCCCCTCGCCGTACACCTTGGTGAGGTTTTCGATCTTCAATATTTCCATAGGACATTCCCCTTTCCTGTTGTTCTGTCCCCATCCTACCACCCCAAAGTGACAGCTCGGTGACTGTCGGCGTCATTTTTTGAAAAAACCGCAAAAAAAGATCCGGGCGGCTGTGGGCCGTCCGGACCTGCCGGTCGTCTATACCACCGTCTTGTAGAACTTGATCGTGAACCGCGCCCCGCCCTCCGGCGGATTGTCGGCGGTGACGGTGCCGTTCTCCGCGGCGATCACCGCCCGGCTCATGGCCAGTCCGATGCCGATGCTGCCGCTGCCGGCGTCCTTCCCCTTATAGAACCGCTCGAACAGGCGGGGGATATCCTCCGGGTGGAACCCCGGTCCCGTGTCCTGCACCGTGATCCCGGTGAAGATAGGCGTCTCCTCCGCCCTCACGGTGACGGTCCCGCCCTCCGGCGTGTGCTCCATGCAGTTCTTCAGGATGTTCCCCAGGGCCTCCGCCGTCCACAGCAGATCGCCTGTAAAGGTCTCGTCCCTTACGTCGATCCGCAGCTCCTGGCCCCGCAGCTCCATGGGGATGGCCAGGGCCTCCGCCGCCCGCTCCGCCAGCTGCCGCACCGATACGGCGTCGCTGCGGAGCTTCACGGTGCCCGCGTCCAGCTGGGACATCTTCAGCAGCGTCTCCACCAGCCACCCGGTGTGCTCCAGCTGCCGCTTCAGCTCCCGGGTCAGCTCCAGCCGCCGCTGGCAGGTCAGGTCCTCCCTGCCCAGCAGCGACACCTCCAGGTTCATGGCCGTCAGGGGCGTGCGCAGCTGGTGGAAGATGTCCTCCATGGCCCCCGTCAGATACCGCTTGTCCGCCAGCAGGGCGTCGGCGTTCTCCTTCAGCCGGACCGTCATCTTCTGGACCTGGCTGCGGAGGATGGACAGCTCCCCCTCGTCGTTTTCGCCGATGCGCAGGGCCTCCTGCCCGTGGAGGATCCGGTCCATGTCGGCGCAGACGGCCTCGATGGCCCGGTACCGCCGCCGTGTAAAGAGGGCGTGGAGCCCCGTGAACACCGCCCCGCCCAGCAGGAGCAGCGCGCCGCACACCGGCCCCGCCAGGGCGAAGCCCCCGGCGGCCAGGACCGCCGCGGCGGCGGCGTAGGCGATCCACTCCCGGCGGTATTCCCGATTTCGCAGCTCTCCCATGTCAGTCCACCCGGTAGCCCAGTCCCCGCACCGTCTTGATGACGGCCGGCTCCTGGGGATCGTCCTCTATCTTCTCCCGCAGGCGTTTTATGTAAACTGTCAGCGTGTTGTCGTTGACGAAGTCCCCCGCCGCGTCCCAGATCTCCTCCAGCAGGCGGTTCCGGGACAGGAGCCGGCCCCGGTTGTTGAGGAATACCAGCAGCAGCCGGTACTCCAGGGCTGACAAGGATATCTCCTTGCCATCCTTTTCCACCGTTCCCTTCTCCGTATCCACGGTCAGGTTCCGGATCCGCACCGCCGCGTCCCGTCCGCCGCTGCGCCGCAGGACGCCCCGGATCCGGGAGAGCAGCTCCCGGGGCCGGAAGGGCTTGACGATGTAGTCCTCGGCCCCCATGTCCAGGCCGGCCACCACGCTGTTTTCGTCGCCGTTGGCGGTGAGGAAGATCACCGGCAGGCCCTGCTCCCGGGCGGCGGCGCACACGCCGAAGCCGCTGCCGAAGCGCAGCGACACGTCCACCAGCAGCAGGTCGAAGCGCTGCTCCGCCAACAGGTCTCTCGCCCCCGCCTCGCTGTCGGCGGCGGCGGTCTCGAAGCCCTCCTCCGTCAGATAGGCCTGCAGTCCGGCCACGATGGCCTGGTCGTCCTCCACCAGCAGGATCCTTGCCACGGCTCTCACTTCCTTTCGCCGCCTATGATACCACACTCCGCCTCCCCTTTCAACGCCCCGCCCGAAAAACCCTGTCGACAATCCCCCCGCCGTATGGTATCATGATCCCAGTCTTTGACAGGAGGATGCTCTGATGGATATTCTGGAAGCCATGCGGGCGCGCCACAGCGTGCGCCGGTATTTGGACAAGCCCCTGAGCGAGGAGGTCCGGGCCCGGCTGGAGCGGGAGATCGAGGCCTGCAACCGGGAGGGCGGCCTTCATCTCCAGCTGATCACCGACGAGCCCGACGCCTTCACCGGCGCCCTGGCCCACTACGGCCGGTTCAGCGGCGTGCGGAACTATATCGCCGTCGTCGGCCGTGAGGCCCCCGACCTGCAGGAGCGGGCCGGCTGGTACGGGGAGCGGGTGGTGCTGCTGGCCCAGCAGCTGGGCCTGAACACCTGCTGGGTGGCCCTGTCCTTCTCCAAGCGCAGGACCCGCTATACCCTGGCCGACGGGGAGAAGCTCCTGCTGGTCATCTCCCTGGGCTACGGCGCCGTCCAGGGCGTCCCCCACCGCAGCAAGCCCCCGGAGCGCCTGATCCGCTGCCAGGGCCCCGCCCCCGACTGGTTCCGCCGGGGCGCCGAATACGCCCTCCTGGCCCCCACCGCCGTCAACCAGCAGAAGTTCCTGCTGGAGCTGACCGGCGCGAACGTCGTCCGGGCCACGGCCCTCCGGGGCCCCTGGTCCCGTCTGGATCTGGGCATCGTCAAGTACCACTTCGCCCAGGCCGCCGGCCCGGAGAACTTCACCTGGGCGTGATCGAGCCCCCCGGAAACCCTCCGGAATACCCCCCGGAAAGCCCCCCGAAAGAGTCAAAAAGAAGCCGCCCCGTCCGGGGCGGCTTCTCTGTTGGGTCTATTCGGTTCTGATCCGTCTGCCTTCAGCCTGCGGTCACTTCTTGGCGGCGGGCTTCAGGTCGCCGGACTCCCACTGATGGACGCAGATGGCGCAGGAGCAGTCGCCCACCACGTTCAGAGCGGTACGGCCCATGTCGAACAGACGGTCCACGCCGTAGATGATGCCGATGTAGGTGGGGGAAATGCCCACGGACTCCAGCACCATGGCCAGCATGATCATGCCGGCGCCGGAGGTACCGGCGGTACCGATGGAGGCCAGGGTGGCGGTGACCACGATGGTAGCCATCTGGACCAGGGTCAGATCCACGCCGATGCACTTGGCCAGGAAGATGGCGGCCACGCACTGGTAGATGGCGGTACCGTCCATGTTGACGGTGGCGCCCAGAGGCAGCACGAAGGAGCTGATCTCGTTCTCCACGCCCATGTCATCCGTGCACTCCTTGGCCACGGGCAGGGTGGCCACGGAGGAGGTGGAGGAGAAGGCGAAGGCGGCGGCGGGGAACACCTTCTTGAAGAAGGTCAGGGGGGACAGCTTGGCGAAGATCTTCACGGACAGGCTGTACACCAGCACCACGTGGATGGCATAGCCGATGTAGGCGGCCAGAAGCACCAGGCCGATGGAGCCCAGGATCTTCACGCCCTGCTCAGCCACGACCCAGGTCATCAGGCAGAACACGCCGATGGGGGACACGGCCAGGATGAAGCTCATGACCCGCTGGGTGACCTCGTTGAAGGAGCTGATGAAGTTGCCGAAGGGCTTGCCCTTCTCGCCGGCCACCAGGATGCCGCAGCCGAAGAACAGGGCGATCACGATGATCTGCAGCATGGAGCTGTTGGCCAGGGGCGCGATGGCGTTGTTGGGGAAAATGTTGACGATGGTATCCATCAGGTTTGCGGTCTTTGCCTCGTAGGCGGCATCCTCGGCCATGGACAGCACGGGGAAAGCGCCCTTGAACAGGCTGGCGACCACCAGGCCGATCACGCAGGCGATGGCGGTGGTGACCAGGAAGTAGGCCACCGTCTTCCAGCCGATCTTGCCCACCTTGC
>JAEEGL013472191.1_pt1 | contig 25903 bp, 17 predicted proteins | sample 9134231 | NCBI WGS metagenome assembly JAEEGL01 (sample SAMN16246548, study PRJNA631951) | gut metagenome | biome: gut microbiome; feature: rumen; material: fiber-attached | host: Bos | place: Iran: Karaj | collected 2018-10 | reverse complement strand
CCGTATTTTTGTGCGAATCGTACTGTATGCATGGTTCCACTGTGCTCGGGACACTCTGCCACAATGACCCTTTGGGAAAGAGCTGCCTGCAAACGGTTTCTCGCCACGAGCCGAGTCGGATTGGCTTTGGTACCCAGAGGTTGTTCTGAAAGAATCAGTCCTCCTTTTTGAAGAATTTCTTCTTGCAAGGGTTTGTTCTCATGTGGATGTGTGAGATCAAGTCCTGTCGCCACAATGGCAATGGTTTTACCTCCTGCAGCCAGGCATCCACGATGTGCAGCAGCATCACATCCAAGCGCAAGGCCACTCACAATGACAGCACCTTCTTTGGCCAATCGTACAGCTAATGTGTAGGCGGCACTATTACCGCTACGACTCGCCTTCCTCGAACCAATGATGGCCGCCATATTTTCCGATTCTAATAATTTCACATCCCCCAAAGCATAAATTCTCTCCGGACAATCATTCCCAATGGCTTTCAAGGCTTTGGGAAATAATGGGTCGTTTTTGTTGATAGTAATAATATCCATATCAATCAGTTTTGTGTTTAATACTTTCTCCACTAATTCGTTCATTCTTAACGATTTTATACTTCTCTTCCAACAATGCGAGCGCAAGGCGTCTATTGTCAAAATGCCCGTGCTCTGATATGTAAGTTATGAGGCCATTGCCGAGCATCACATACACAGAATCATTCTTCTGGTTATACGTCACATACACCGCACGCCCACCTGCGCCATACCAAAGGATAGTGGTGAACTTCATCTCGTTCTCGCCCTCATTGGTCTTCTCCTTCACGAGATCCACGATAAAACTCAACATCCTCTTCTCGGCATCAGCGTAAGCCTTGTCCAAAATCAGAAACCTCTCAAAGGGTGTTGACCTCACATCGACAACAGCAGGTTCAGGGACAGATGACACTTCCCTTTTGTTCATCTCTGCTAATTCCTTGTACATGTCCTCCAAACTGACACTCTTGAATGTTGACTGCTCGTCAATTTGCTGATAAATGTTGCTCATAATGTTATGTGATTAATTTAATATTCGATTCTTGAAGAAATTTTCCACAAAGGTAAAGCAAAAACATCACATCTGGAGCTTTTAAATACGTATAATAATTTCAACAATAGGGTACGAATCCAATATCATTGCCTTTATTATTCCTGATGTGTGAAATACCCCACCTCAAAACGGCGGTTGACATCAAAATAGATGCGCTCAACATTGAAGGCATTAGGCTCGAACTCCAAACAATCTATCCCGTTGCATTCACTCTGCCTTTCGAGTTTCAGAATGAAATAAGGGGATACACGTTCAAGGTATTCATACTCCTGATAGACATCAATCACACACAATGCCGTCTCTGGGGACATCCCATCACCCGTGCTGTCAATCGTTTGGAGCAGAAGCTTCTCTTGTGGCGTGGTCGTTATGTACTCATCCATCTCATCCATCTCTTCGACATTCCCAATCTGGTCATCCTTCCACTCCATAGGATCTAACTCCGCCAATTCCTCGTTGCGATCTCTCCAATAGTCCATAGACAGTTCATCCAGCACCCTCATCCTGGCATAATCCTCCGTGACGGTGTAGCCATACAGACAAGCCCGCATCGCATCCACACTAATCTCTTTAGGAGTTGCCGCCATCTTTTCGATGATACGCTGGTCGTACTTACCTTCATACTCAGCGTAATTGACTTTTACAAACTCTCTTTCCATATTCCTTTCCCATTTATTTCACGAATCCGATTTTTGCAGTCTTCTGCCCGAGGGTTTCCTCCTGGCAGTACTTCTCGAGGGTGTCCTGACGGATGGAACGTTTGCCATAGAGGATGCAGTCCACGCTGTACTTTCGGGCGATGTTCTCAATCTGACCACCGCTGAAGTTGTAGTTGGCAGCGAGGTGGGAAAGGGTGTCCTTGTCGAGGGTGGGCATCATCGATTGCCAGATGTGCGCCCGCTGCTCGTAGTCGGGTTTGTCGAACTTCACCTTGTAGAGGAATCTGCGTTCAAAAGCCTTGTCCATGTTCTCCTCCAGGTTCGTGGTGGCAATCATGATGCCCTTCAGGTTCTCCATCTCCTGCAGGATGATGTTCTGGATCGAGTTCTCCATCTTGTCCACCGCACGTTCTGCCCCCTCCTGACGTTTGTTGATGATGGCGTCAGCCTCGTTGAAGAGCAGGATGGGCATCTTCTTCGAATTGTTCACCACATTCCTGTAGCGGTCGAAGATCCCTTTGATGTTCTTCTCGCTCTCCCCCACCCACTTGCTCTTCACGTCAGAGATGTTCACCTGCATAACATCACGTCCCGACAGCCTCGCCAGCTGCATCACACTCTCCGTCTTGCCCGTTCCCGGTGCACCATAGAACAGGCAGGTGAAACCCTCGCGGAACCCACCTTTTTTCAGGCGTGCACAGATCTTCTGATACTCCTTCTCATCCAGCAGCTGGGTGAGACGCTGCATGTGCGCGTCCACATCCTTGGCGAAGAACAAGTCCTTCTTCACGATCTTCTTGCTCAGGATGAGGTCGCAAGGCGAATTCTCGTCCAGTTTCAGTTCGATGTCCTTCAGCAGCTGCTTACGTGCCGCATCCGTCATGCGGTACTCCTTTGTGCTGTGGAATCCCCCGTCAAACGCATTTTCCACCAGTCCCACGACAATGAGGGGATGGGTGCCATCCGCCATCGAACGGGTGAAGTTGTAGCGTTCCCAGTTCTCCTCATACAGGTACGCGATACGTTCGATATTCAGGCTGTCCTCGTTGTGCAGCACAAGGTGACGGCAGAAGTGCATGACCACCAGCTCATCATCCTCCTCCAGATGCAGCTTCAGCAACTCCTTGACAAACGTAATCTTCTTGTTCTTTTGAATCAGTTCCTGCACCTCCTCCAGCAGCAGCTCCCTCGACATCTCCTCCTCAAAGCGCAGGTGCGTCAGCTCATAGAACTTCTGGAACAGCTCCATCACATTGCTGCACACATAGCTCGGCTTCTCGTACGCCTCATTCTTGTTCATGGCATCGATCAACGCGGTGGGGATGATGTAATTCGTCTCCTTGTTGAAGCCCTTCTTCGTCTTACGCAGGCATCCCCTCTCCACGAGCTCCTCCAGGTCGTGATGATACTGCAACATCTTCACATTCCTGCTATTGGTGTATCGGGCAATGTCCGAGATGGCACCCGTTCTCCCCACGCTCCCAGCCTCAGCCAGCAGCGCCAGCAGCACAGCCTGGGTGGATGACGTCTTCATCCGTTTGGCCACATAATTGGCAAACGGTTTCGATGCCACCCAGAACTCCTCGCTCATCTCCGAATCCTCTGCCAGATCCAGGATGCAGTTGACGGCCTTCAGCAGCGTCATCGGCTTGTTCTCCTTCGCCAGTTCGTTGGCCCGCTTCTTCAACTGGTCACCCTCATTCTGCTGTTCACTGAACAGCCTGTTTCTGTTCGCCTTGTACATCATTCAATTCTTATTAGACGTTGTTTTTTCCAGTTTGTTGATCGCCATCACGAACTCCCCTGGAAGGCGACTGAGAATCTCCTTCCTCATCGAGTCCGACAGCCCATAGTATGCCCCCGCCACAGCTCCGGCACAGGCAGCAGCCGTGTCCGTGTCCTTGTTCGTGAGCACCGCCTTGAGGATGCAGTCCTCATAACTCTCGCTCTCAAAGAACGAGATGAGCGCCTCTGGCACCGTCGTCTGACAGATGACATTGAAGCTGTAACCATCATGGCGCAAGTCGAGGTAGGTGCGGTCAAGGTCATAGTCAAACAGCTCCTTCAGCCGCGCCCTCATCTCCTCCTTCGTCATCCCCTGACGCGCCAGCACCACAGCCACAGCAATCGCCTGAGCCCCCTTGATGCCCTCCGGATGATTGTGCGTAGGCATGGCACTCTCCTTTGCCAGTTCCATCGCCTCCTCCACCGTCTCAGCCACACATCCGACCGCACTCACCCGCATGGCACTCCCATTGCCACAACTGTTATACGGCTGCGGATCCTCATCCATGCACCACTTCGAGAATCGCGTGCCATAGCCTGCCCAATAGTATCTCCTCGCATAACGGATGAGCTTCCCCTGCAAATCCCTTCCATCATGCAAGAGCCAGTCAACAACGGCGATGCTCAGCACCGTATCGTCAGTATAATGGCACCGACTGTCAAACAGCGTGAAATGCTCAGCATCCACACCCCTAAACTCGTATGGAGACCCGATGATGTCACCACCAATCGCTCCCAAGAGCGCATCAATTCCTGTTTTGTTCATATCTACTCCTTTCCAAATTTGTACTGCAAAGGTAAGTACTTTTCACGGAGTATGTATGAAAAATATACGTATAAGGATTTAAAATAAGGCTACGATTTCACCCATTCACTTCCCCTCAAAAAAGGGTGAAATGACCGATTAGCCATTTCACCCCCCCTATCAGTTTTCCCTTGCGCCTTATCCTTATGCCCATATCTGTGACACATCTGCTTTGATTTTGTCGTAAATAAGGCATCTCTTTTTATATCGATAGTTTTTAGACAGCATCTTTTCAACAAGTTTGTCTTTTGCCTGATATTCCCGTAATGCTGTTTTGCGAGTCTCTTCATCTATCCCAGATGCTCGGAGAGCTGCATAGTGTTGAGTGCGGAGTTTTGTAATGACGGGATTAATAACCGAATAGAGAAGGTGCCCGAACAAATCATGTCCTCTTACGTAGAGATATGCATTATCCGCTACAATGTTTTTATCTTCAATAAGAATCTGCTGGAATATCTTTTTCTCTTCAATATCTTCAACATGATTTTTATCAAGTTCTTCGACTTTCACCTTTGCTTTTTGAGTAATCAAAGCCAATGACTCTTCTGTCTGTAATGTATTGAGCAATATATCATGCCAAGCTTTTGGAGTAAAAGAATTATTGCCCTTGCCATACAGATATGCAGACCAAACCAACAGTGGATAAACGGCTTTTGACAATCGGGTTAGATAATCTCGGAAATCAAACTCTACTGATTCTTCTGTCGCTTCGGTGCAAAAGTCTCCTAATGTGCTTAATTCACACATCAGGTTCTCAATGGAATAAGCGTATGTCTGCAACAGGTGTTTGTTGCTGCTTATCGCTTTCCCATCGTTTGTGTAATTAGAAAGGATCCAATCATAATCGCTATCTACACATCCTATATGCCATGCGTTGAAGTCTGCCGCATCATTAATGATTTGTGATTTCCCTTTTCCAGTCCGCTCAGAACTACCATCTTCATGGAGAATTGTATGATATGGGTCAAAATGGAACTCTTTTTCAGGGCATAACTCCCCAAGCAAGTCACTCCAAAAATCCCTGTCAATCGTATCTTCCACCTCAACAGTCACCCTGTTAGGGTTGCCTGTCAATATTGAGGCATTTTCCGAATAGGTAGGATTAAATCCACTTTCAAGTGTTGCCATAACCCCTCCTTACTCCTTGATGAGTTGATTCACTTCCTTCACCTTGTCATGCCACCCTGTAATGACGCTGGGAGCATGAGTTGAAAGGATTATCTGCATATTGGGGTTGAGTTCGTGTAGTTCCTTCACCAGAATTTCCTTCCAATCGATGTGCATGCTGAGGTCAGGCTCGTCCATAAAGAATATGCAAGGCTTCTGATTGGTATTGCTCACCATCAACAACAGGAGAAGAATTTGCTTTTCACCCATAGACAGGTGCTCATATCCAACAAGATTACCATTTTTTGTAAACTCGAAAGAGCTCTTGAATGGTTCGTCATATCCCTGAAGGAAATGGCTTAATGAAGAATATATCTTTTTGTATGTTTTTACATACTCAGTACGTGCCTTCTCATTTTCTTCTGGAGAATCCACAATATCCTCCATTACTTTTGAGAAATCTTTATTACGTTGATCTATCTGATCTTTAATCATCAAGTCAAGCATAGTGGGATCATCAAGCGGTTCAGTTTTTGGCTGTTTCTCATATTGACTTGCCTTTGCGGTATGCTGCTCAAATGAGTTAATCATAAACACCAGGATTTGTTTCTGCAATTCAGAAAAAGATTTCTTGTTTCCCTTTTCATCGTTTAAGACAGCAGCATTATTTCGGAACACCATAGAATTGGAACCTATGTTCATTGTATATTCAGCCTTTTCCCCCACTTTTGCCCAATTCAGCACCCAACCATTACTAAAGGTAATAGTTGCCTTCTCAAAAAGAGTAGAGAAGAGTTTGTCATTTTTATCATCAATCTGATTACTCGACAATAGCATATAGCACAACTTGAAAAGGGTGGACTTACCACTACCGTTCTTACCACCTAGGATATTCACAACCGGGTCAAGATTCCATTCGAGGTTTCCACGTCCGAAGTAACCTTTAATCTCAATTTTCTTAATTGTTGTCATAATATCTTTTTTTACTACTATCTATTAATTTAAGGAACTTGCGAAGCTGTTTCAGTTTCGTGAGTACATTCCCGAACTTTGCGTAGTTTACTATAACACTGTCTCGCGCCGCAGCAAGAGAATCGCTCAGGTCCCCATCTTCCTCATAATTGGGCAACGCAACGATATGAATTCTACTGGTCAGCATCGATTGTTCCGATTCTTGTGCAAAGTTACGATTTAGTAAGCACAATACAAAACAAAAATGTTTATATTTTTCTGAATAGCACCCCACTTTTTTCATCCTCCCATCAAAAAAGATGAAATGACAGTTTGGCCATTTCATCTTTCTTAATATAAATGCTTGGGAGGGTAGCGCCAGCCTCAGGCTCTTTAAGAGGCATTGGCTGCTAACAAATGTATCCTCTAAAGCAACAAGAATTATCTTGTCGAAGTTCAGGATGATTAGAGAGGATTTGCTCCACATCTGCAAACAGTTCATCCATTGTGACTAAATATGGATGCATTGCATAATAGGCATGATCATCATCAAAGTAATAAGCATCCACCCCTCTCATAATCATCGAATATAGTGTTTCATCCGCATACTTCAATTTGTTAATGTTCATGCTTTGGTCTTCAAGGCAGAGAGCCAGCAAGCTAATGTATGACTGATCACTCATTTCCACTAATGCAGAATAGCGAGTGAGTTTATCGCCCTGCAACTCATGACGTCCAAATTCATATTTATAGAATTTGAAATCGAGGTCAATATTCAGAATCTCATCCTCACCCGCGAGGTCTGAATACTCACAATCATCAACAATGAATTCGTCCAAATGTTTCACAAACTCATCTTTCCCATACTTGTCACGAAGGGTTCGCAACACCTGCAGCTCTTTGTCCGAGAACTCTTGGTAGAAATCGTATTCTTCCAAATGGTCTTTCGAGAAAGCTGAAATAGCAAAATACGCTTTGCGAGACTTTGTCGCAAAGAACTCTTTCGCTAATTTGGCATATTTGTTCTTTTCCTCCATACGATTTTGTTTTAGGTTTCTTTTGCAAAGATAAGGCCTCTTAATTATATATAATGTAGGAAAATCCCCATATTGGGATTTTTCCACTTGAAACAAAAAAATATTGTTCTCAAGGTTCTTTCATTTCCAAATAATTAGTACCTTTGCCTGACAAAAGATGTATAACCTAAAAATTCCCCATTTATGAGCGCTACAGAAAAAACGCCATTATGGCTTGATCTGAGAAAAGAATACATTGACGACAATTTCGAAAAGTTTCAAACATATCTGAAGGATTGTGCACCTCAATCCACCAAGGATTCTTTCTATTCCACAACCATTGATTTGTTGAGAGAAAGGATTGAAGATTTGTTGAACACCTTGTCTGTGCAACCCATTTATGAGGAAGAAGAAGACCGACACCAACTCACCTTCAATGTCAAGTTACTGGCATCCTATTTGTTGGCTGATGGTTCGTATGCGCTTTCGTTGCCAGCCTATATCGCTTTTCTTGGACATCTGCGTGTCCTAAACCCTCGCATGTCCGATAACATCATGAAGGCAATGATGGAAAGGCTAAGACACGAGAAAATTGCATCATTAGGATTCACATGGAACGATTTAGACAGATTGGGCACAGATCTGTTTGCTTTTAAAGCATCCACATCTGTAAAATTTGAAAATCCCATCAAAAAGCCACTCGCCTTTTCCAAGCACGGAACAGCCTTTCTTTCAGAAAAAGGACTTTGTATGACTTATCTGTCAAAGGAAGAGTCTAAAAATTTGCTCAAGTCTGGCGCCCATTCCCTCGAAACCAGTTTAGGCATAGCGCTCATGACACCTACCTCTGAAAAACTGAAACAAAGTGTAGAAAATGATCTAGTTGCGATGGATGAGTTCACCAACAAGTTCGTCAAGCAGCAAAGCCTCATTCAGGAAAAGAAAACAAGTCAACGCCAAAAGACCTATGAAGAAGGAGAAGAAGCCATTGTTCAGATAAAAGCCATAGATTCCGATGGAACCATCCATGTGGAAACCGTCGACACCAATTACAAACCCATTGCAGGTGTGATTAGATATAATATGGGAAGCATCGTCTATTACAGAACGAGCACATTATATCAATATTTCCATATCGGTGATTATCTCACAGCCACCCTTCAAGATACAGAGCAAGGCGTGTTCAATATCGACAGACAACTGGTTGATTTCTTTGTAGAAGACACCAGGAGCTATGCAGCAGAAGAAAACCTGTTCTTGTCAAAGCTCATCGATGAGCGACCCACCAGCTATGGTTGGCTCAATTCGTTTGGCATCGCCTTCTATACACCCAACACGGGTCAGTATAGTCGTGGCGAATTTGCTGTGCTATCCGTCAAGAGTTATGGGAAAGGCGATTATTACGGAAAGATAGATGCGGTGATAGAAGAAGGCACTGATGAGCAATTTGACGAGCAGACCGTTCGCCATGATTGCATCCGGGCATTTGCCGAACGTACACAGCCGCCTATAGTCCTCAAGAAAGAGGAAGAAATGGGAGAACTTAGTCCCGTTATCATCCGTCTGCTTCTCCGTCAGATTTTCGAATATCAAAAGACCCTTCTTAAGCCCTCCGACCGTTTCCGTATCTTGTCCAATGCCAATGTGATGGCAGAACTGGTGGGCGACGACTTGTCTGGCTCCTATATCCGATTCGCCAGAACCTATCTCCGCGCTTTGGTGCAGTTCGTTCACCAAGAGCAATTCGATGCTGTTCAGCTCATACCCGATATAGAATATCAAGATGCAAGCTCTACACTCATCCGAATGTCAGTCATCGAGTTGCTGAAGGAATACGGGAAGACCGAAAACTCTGAGAAACTGGCGCGTGCCATTGCCGATTTCGAAGAGACACAGCCCATCTTGGCACGACTTGCTCGACTCATCCAGACCTCCAACTCTATGCGTGGGACTTTGTCCGATGCTGCCCTGAACGTGATTCGTCGCGAAATCATCAAAACACTTTCAATCGAGACGGAGAACGATACCGACCTTGAAGAAGATGGAGGCATCTACTTAGGTGTGGAGAGCGGAACACAAGAATTCAAGACATCCATGATCTATCCTGCCAACAACCAGATGCAGGCCGAAGAATACACCCAGAACCAGAATGTGCTGAAAGGAGTTTGTGCCTTCCTCAACTCCACGACAGGAGGCACCCTATATCTTGGAGTCAACGACCAAGGTGCAGTCACAGGCATCGAAAATGACATGAAATATTTGAAGATGAGTTCCATCGACTCCTATATGCGTTATGTACAAGACACCGCTAAAAAGTATTTTGGAATTGACACACTCCCCTATCTGCGCATAGAGCCCATGTACGATAATGCCGTCGTTGCCATCCATGTAGAGCCCCATCCCTATCGCGTGGTGGAACTGAACGACAAGGCCTATCTCCGTGTCAATGCCGAATCAAGAGAGATGCCTGAACAAGTACGCCAGGAGTTAATCGCCCGCAAGGTGTTCACCAACAAAGACAAGGCTGCAGCCATCTCACGATTGCAACACGCTTGGACACAGAAGAAGTGCGTCATTCTGCACGACTATGCATCCTCGCATGGAGGAAAGGTGTCAGACCGATTGGTCGAAGCCTACGATGTACACCCAGAAGACGGACTCGTCATGTGTTATGATAGAAACAAGTTTGATAGTCGGGTGTTCAACATCAATCGCATCGGATATGTGGAGATATTAGAGAACGAACCTTGGAAATATCCGGCATCACACAAGAAAATCGATGTGGATGTGTTCCACATGACAGGCGACGATAAAATTCATATATCCCTGCAACTTGATTTGATGGCAAAGAATCTGCTCATTGAAGAGTTTCCATCTGCAAAACCCTTGATCACCCCTCATAAAGGAGATGCCAACATCTGGTACTTCGACACCAACGTGCATCAAATTGAAGGGGTCGGACGTTTTTATATCGGACTCGCCAATCACATCAAGATATTGGATGCTCCTGAATTAGAAGCCTATATCAAAGAGTTTACAAAGAAATACTTATAAGAAAAAGAGGATGTGCCTATATTTTGACACATCCTCTTTTCGTCATTTTTCCGCTTAATCGTTTCACCCTTCTTTTTAAGTATAGCTTAATTGGGGGGAGTGAATCAGAGTCCCTTAAACCAATATATTTGGATATAGTTCAACATGAATCAAACCACAGTTCCTCGTTGCAATCAGACAACAATCTGATACAGCTTGGTATTATTATAAACACTTCCCTTACTTCCATCTTCAAGCTCCAAAATGAGTTTTTCCAAACCATTTGCAGTGGTTTGTATTTCGATTACCTTTCCAATAAGATTGTCAGTTGTCCTCATTATAGTATCTCCCACGTTGGCCTTACGAGTAGTTGTCACATAATTCTCTTTTCTCTCATCTCTGCTTAAATCATCATATTCTTCATTGTTATTCACATCCGCAATGATCTCAGGTTCTTCGATATCATCTATACTCTCAAAGCCACTGTCCTTGTCTTTAATCTCCTCAATCATACTGCCATTTTTCCTGGCTTCATCAAATAAGGCCTTCATAGTTGGGTTTTTATATGTAAGCTTGCGAATAGTCAGTCCATCAGCCTGATCATTAGCAAGGCGAAGATAATCCTCCGACTTAACAAGATTTTCTCGTACAATCTGAAGATCTTTGATAGATTTGTCGATAGCAGCGACGGCATCTTTGAATCTGTCACTGGCCAATCGATAATTCCTGCTGAACTTGTCTTTAAATGCATCCAACTTTCCTTCAAATGTAGTAATGTCAACAGATAAACTTCTGGCTTGTACCAATTCTTTCTGCAAAACAACATTTTTTCTCGCCATCTGCACTAATAGCGATATGAGGGGTATAAAGAATTGTGGACGTATGACATACATCTTAGGATAGCGATGGCTAACGTCTACAATACCACCATTGTATAGTTCGCTGTCAGGCTCCAGCAGGGAAACAAGCACTGCGTATTCACAACTTTTTTTGTTTCGATCATCATTCAGTTTCTTAAAGAAATCCTCATTTTTGTGCTTGACAGCGGTTGATTCCATCTCATTCTTCATCTCAAACATAATCGAGATATACTCAAATCCATTATCGTAATCCCTGAAGATAAAATCGCCCTTACTTCCTTCCGAAGCATCATTGTCTTTTTCAAAATAAGCACTGGGTAGAACTGAACGTAAGTTGGAATTATATAGATCACTACAATGGGTCTCGAGCGACTCACCAATCATCTTGGTGGATAGCTTGGCTCTAAAATCTTTATACTGCTTCACAATCTCTTGCATCTGCTTCAGCTGCAGTTCATAATTCTGGCGAATGTCTTGTTCACGACGTAATGCATCGGCTTTTTCCGATTCTACCTGACCTTTCAGGGTAGAGATCTCATTTTCCTTCAAAAGAATTGCTTGGTTAGCTTTGTTTTGTTCTTCCAAAACGGCCACCTTCGTCTTACTTTCACTTTGGCTCACGAGATTCTGCAATTGAACAATGTCCGCCTCTTTTTCGGCTAATGCCTTGTCATACTCAGCTTGTTTATCTCTGGCAATGCTTTTCATCTGTTCCTCCAAACGAGCAATTTGCTTGTCCTTCTCTGCAAGTTGCTTCTCGTGCTCCAGTTGTTCAGCCTTCACTGCTCCTTGCGTTTTCTCTTTCAGTTGAGCAATTTCTATTTCCTTATCAGAAAGTCGTTTGTCAAACTCTGCTTGCTTTGAGATGGCAACACTCTTCACTTGTTCTTCCAAACGGGCAATATCTGCATTACGTTTCTCTATTTCCTGGTCTTTGACACTCAGTTTTTGTTGGAAAGCCTGTTCAGAGATGAGCCTATCTGACTGCTGTTTCAACTGTTGCTGCTTTTCTATTTCAGCAACACGACGTCGAATCTCTTCTTCGAACTCTTTCGTCCTAACCTGATTAACTACAGAAGCGTAACTTGCTTCGTCAACAGAAAAGACCTTTCCGCATTCAGGACATTTTATCTCGTTCATAATCAAATGATTTCGTTACAAGTAATTATATCAACTTATTAACTTTTATTTTCTTCCACTTCTTGCCGATTCCCAAGATGTCAGCATTGCTGTCCTTAATGACTAACTCACCCTTTTGCAAACCAGAAATTGCTGCTTTCAAATCAAGGAATTCTTTGCCAGAAACACCAAATATGTCTTTCAGCACCCCGTCAGAAATGCTTTGCTGTTTCATAATCAGTGGATACTGAGCATTTGCATAGAAATCGAACGACTTGCTCTTGAAATCATCCATATTCTGAGTCGCAAGAATAATGCTCAATCCCTTATTTCGTCCTACTGCAATAAGGTTCCTTAAAGGACGATTGTCGAAACTTAACATATAATGAGCTTCATCGATAATGGTAAAGTGGCGAATTTCTACATAATCTTCGCTAACTGCCTGTTTCTCCAACTTTTCATATATGTTGTTAAGTTTAGAAATAACAAAATAGACAATGGCTTTAGCAACAGGGCCATCTTTCGGATATGAATCCATCTTTACTATAAATGAGTCTTTAATTAAATCAACCTTATCTTCTTCTGCAAAAAGACGAGCTCTGTCAAGTTGTTTTAACACAGAAGTTACACTGTCGTCTTTATCAGGATTAGGCATGATATCTTGATACTTCTCTAGCATCAGATGAAATGATATTGGGGCACCTTTTGTACTCTTATATGCATCACTAATGGCTTCACTTAATCTGTTACTCATGTTTGCGCTAATCGTTGCCCGATCAAGGGCACATAGTGCATTTGCCATCTCTGTTGAATACAAATTGATTTCTTGTATAGAACGATCCCTGAAGTCTTTAAAGGGTGTAAAAGGAAGGGGAGACAGGATTGGATCAAGAATACAACTCCTGTTAACCTCAAACAGGTTCAGCCAATGGTTGTTGGCTGGGTCTGAAAATTCTCCCTTATAATCGAATAACAGGAAGTTCACTGGATATGGCGATTCAATGGATAATAACCTGAGTTGATTGATAAGTACCGCCAACAAATTAGTCTTGCCAGAGCCAGTAGTTCCAGCCACCAGAATCTGCGTGTTAGAAATCTCACGACTGTTGATGTCTAGCATTGCTTCCATGTCCTCATCATATTGACCAATAATAAGTTCAAGTTTAGGTATACCACCAGCCCGACTTCTGCCGTTTGCTGTCTGTGTCATCATAAATGTATCAAGGTTGTCACCTTGTAACAAGTAGTCCCTTCCACGATACATCTCTGCAGCAATAATTCTAGATACAGTAGGGCTGTCTTGCCAGTCTATCTCAAAATCTTTATAACGCATTTTGAGTAATGCGCCAAACAAGTCTTTCAGTTCTAGATAAGTGAAGAAGCTGGAAGGAATACGAATGCTTGATTTAGAAAGCTGTATTTCTGTCAAACAGCTTAAATCGCGTTGGCCTGTCTGATATAATCCAACAATCAGACAGATACGCATAATTTTGTTACCAGTCAATGAAACTTTCTTCTCGTCAGCAGCCTGATGCTGCAAGTTGATTCTTTGCTCGAGTTTCTCTTTTATCTCGTTCAAATTATCTATGATGCCTTCTGCTTGTCTCAGATTGTCAAATGAAATATCCATAATTCTTGCCTTTTTATTTATAAAGTGGAATTCCGAAATAGCCCTCAGTCACAGTTGTGTTCTGCTCCTCAACGTTTCTGATAAGGGTATATGTCTTTGAAATGAAAGGCTCAAGTTTCGGATAGTCACTATCTTTACGTATTTCTGATGTCGTACAGAGTAAGATTGTTTGCTCTGCCAGCTCAGGGAAGTATTCTTCCATCAATACATCACGTCCTTCCTCGTCAATAACACCCATGACTGTATCAATCATTACAGGTGGGTTGTAATCACCAAGATTTCTCAACACCTTTAAGAGAACCTGAATGAAAATCTGTTTTGATGCAGCGTTGAGTTGATTGAGTGAAATCTCATTTCCTGAGGTATGATAGATGCGGATGGAGAAATTGTCAAATCTATCAGATAGTTCCACTCTTCCAACATGTCCTTTGTATGACAGCAGCATCTTATCCAACTGTTCTCTTATCTGTTCCTCTATCAAAGCCTTTTTGTTTGACAGAAGAGTATTGGCAACATCTTCAAAGAAAGGAACCAGTTTCACCAGGGTGTCATATTTCACATCAGGTTCTTGCTGTATCTGCACGTCATAGCCATGAATATCCCGGTCAAGTTTCTTAATCTCTCCTTCGATTCTTTCTACATCTTTTTTAAGATGTTCCAGATCACGTTTCTTTTCCTCATATTCTTTAATGATATTTCCGCTTCCTTGTGTCAATGTACTTTTCAGACTATCGCGTTGTACCCTAAGGTTTGGCAGTTCCGCGATGGCATCGTCAAGACTTCTGCGTTGAGTGTCCAACTGAATAAAACCATTAACAGCATTCAATTTTTTTAGAGTCTTTAAGGCATCAAGGTCTATGTCGTCAAGGAATGCATATTTATCCTCTGCAACAATATCTTGTTGTGTTGCCATAATGTGGCTTACTACATTCTGTGGATTCACGTCCGAGGCTATCAGCGCGAAATCCTTCAGATAGGCAATCACTTTATTGGTGATGTCCTCTATCTCTTCTGTAGAGTATCGCTGCTCCAAAGCCTTTTTCATTTCATCCTTAGACCTCATGATGGCTTCGATTTCTGGCGACATGCTCGAAGAAAGCTTTGGTAGAAATACATTCAGTTCAATGGTGTTGATGAAATCCTTGATGTTCTCCACATAGTCGGAGGCTTTCTTCTCCGTATCCTTGATAGTACTTTCCAGCTGTTGTACTTGCAGTCGGATGTGCTCTTGATCTTCTGCCCCTTGTTTTGCTTTGTCATAGGTAGCCTTCATTGAGGTGAGATATTTATATAGCACATCCTGGTTAGCCTCATTCTGCTTTAATTCTTCCTCGAGTTTTTTCTTGTCTTCGCACAGTTGATTATATTCTTCTATCTCCTGTTGAGCCTTCAGCCTTTGTTTGGAACGTTCTTGTAGCAGCTTTTCAGTCGATTTCTTTAGTTGTAGATATTTGTTGAATCCCAGCACATTCTGGAAATTATCACGAATAATCTGTGCAAACACATTGTCCTTTAGCAGTTCACTGGACTGCATGGCATCAAATAGAAAATACTGACTCAACTCTTGCGGCAGATTCGCCTTAATAATCTTATTTACCTGTTGTTCGCTAATAGCCTTCTGGGCAGCAGGTGTTGCAGTGCCATAGACAAACACACTACCATTCATATTCAGATAAACGGACTCGACTGGCTTCTCGGCTCTGTTCAGGATGTATGTTCTACGAAGAATGTACTTTTGTGTCTGATGAAGTACTTGACCTGTAAAAACCAGTTCTAGCTCTATTTTAGGTTCTATTTTACCAATGGCGCCGTCATTCAGAAAATCTTCAAAAGACTTTTTGTTCTTGATGTTCAATCCGTAAAGTGCACCATAGATGGCTTCGAAAAGTGTAGTCTTACCTCCACCATTCAGGCCACCTATGAGTATAATAGGACATTCATCTTCTACTTGCAAATCTAAATCCAGATTTAGATAGGTCTTGAAATTTGTTGCTTTTATCTTTTGTATCTGCATAATCCATTCCTCCTATCTTATGTTCTGCAAGGCCTTGTTGATGACACTCTCAGTAGCAGCATCGTCCATCTCAATCCTATTTACTTTCTCTTTATGGTACTGACTGAGTAACTGATCCTTTACCCACTCGGCATTCAACTCATGCTTTTCGCAGAGTTCAGTTATTACTTCCAAATCAGGTTTTCTGATACCATATTCCAGAAAAGCCCTGTCAAGTCCTTTCTTCATATCGTTATTCTTTAGGGTTCTACATTGATGCTTTCGAGACGGAGCGCATCCCAGCCTCTAAGGTCAGAGGTATTATCAATCTTCAGCGTACTGTAATACCAGTTATCATTCTGCTCGATGATAATGCCACCCATGAGTCGCTTGTGATTCTTCTCGTTCTCTGTCTTGATATAATCCAACAAGGCATTATGCTTCATAGGAGCATTAGGATCGCTGTCTTTTGATTTCGTGTCAAACAGACAAACGGTGCCGTTCTTCAATCGTATGATATAGTCCACATAGAAGCAGCGAGGCACACCATCCTTATCTGTATATGGTACAGCAAAGTGCATATGTCCGCTATCTGCATTCTTATACCACCAGTCTACCACCTCGTTGTTCTTATCAAGCATACGGCTGAATTTATATTCAGGCTCCGACACTCTGTTCTCTTCAAAGAAAGGCATCAGAGCGTGATGGTAGATGTCTTCACAGTGATGGCTCACTTCAGAATTATACATTCGCGTATCTGGCAATTCCCATCTGAACGGAACGTATTCCTCTGGATTTCGTTCTCGTTCGCGCTTCTCGTAATCTCTGGCATAAACGGCCTCAGCTTTTGCCAGATAAGCCTCAAACTTCGGCCTGTTCAGATAATAGAGCACCACCTTGATGGCATCATTCTGGTTGATACCAAGATACTCTTCGAAGAATTCATAAATTGCCGAACGTATCATTTCAGAACTCTGCCCTGGCTCGTAGTCGCCCACATTCTTTCTGCAGAAATGATAGAACGACAGCAACAATTCGTCTTGGGTTCGTGCAAATCGAGCATTCTCTTCAACATCAACAACTCCGACTTCTCCTGTAATCAACAAATCCTTGGGAATCTTTACCATAATTCTTTCCACGTCAGTACGAATGCCATGTTTGGTAGCCTTACGTTTATTCTCCGAGAAGGTGTATTCAACCTCCTTTTCAGACTTTTCTTCATCACTTCCAAGGTCGTCCCAGCCGCCATCGGCTCCCCACAGTTCTGTCTGTGGCAAGTTCCACTCTTCTGATACTACACGTTTAAAGAACTCTTTGAACGGAGACATCAGCACATGTGGAGTCTTACGACGATTCTGATACACTGAATTTAATTCAATACGCCTCACATCCTCACGCTTCTTAGCATAAAGAGTTGAGATATAGTTCATATCATCAGCAACAATCTCAATCATGTCAGCACTAAGGTTTGTGTATACATAACCATAGTTTAGTGCCTCATTTAGGTAGTGATGCTGTTGAGGCATTCGCAGAATTCTACCAACTGTTTGGGCAGTAAAAGTTTTACTCTTTATGTCTCTATAAATCAATAGAACAGATGCTCTAGGGCAATCCCAGCCAAGGGCAATAGCCTGTTTGAAGAGTAAAACTTCCACCATGTTGTTACTCTTTTCTATGTCAGGCAGGTTCTTATATCGGTTATTAAGCCAAACAGCCAGTTTCCCATTGCTCACATTGATATCCTTATTGACATCAAGATATTGCTCAATCTCCTTCACCAGCTTTTTTTCCTCTGTATCAAGGGAATCTTTCGAATCATTAGGTAATTGTATCAGCAATAGCGGATTGATGTCAAATTCTCTATAGGCTCTGGCGAGATTGTTTCTGCGCTCCAAGGCCTGTTCCAACAACTGCTCATCCATTTTTATTTCATTGGAACCTTTTAACTGAGGATTCAACTCAATACCTTTTTTAATCATCTCTTCCGCAATCACCTTATGACGAGGCACCTCAATAAGGGGACAACCACCAGTAATTGGAGTTGCAGAAACACGTAACTCTATCTTGGGCTGAATATTCTGCAGCACCAGTTCACTTTTCTTCGCATTTTTTCCAGCATACATATGTTCCTCGTCTATTACCACGATGATAGGAAAACCGTTCTGTTGAGTGCGCCGTGTCAGCTGAGCCAAATTTCTGTTTTGTTCGTTATCGCGTATCAAGATGGCATTCTCCTTGTTGATGCTCTCCCAGTTCAGGAATAGCACCTGACCAGGTTTCAATCCTTCTGCAGGATCTGCCTCGTCGAACATGACTGGGCGTAAAGATCGAGTTTCGCTGAAGAAGTTCCTAAATGACATATAGCTCTGGATATGCAGTTTGTTAGGTGCTATCCAGATATATGCACAGTCCATAAACTTTGCCTCCAAGTCTCTCTTCAACTCATCGAGCAATGCAGAAGTCATCACTGTTTTACCACTACCTGTAGGAGCCTTGAATACCAGTTTGTGGCGCATCCCGTCCCAACCGAGCATATCCATGATACGCTCTTTTAACTGCTTAACAGCTGATTTCTGATAATCTTTCAGTTCTATCATATCTTAGTCCTCCTTCTTTTCGTTATTCTCAGCCTCAATGGCTTCGGCCATCATCTGTTTCTGCTCCTCGTCAGTCAGCTCAGTGTTGTCTTCTTTCTTGGGCTCAACGTCTGGCAGTGAGTCTTTGATGCCTCTGTAGAAAGCATAAGGCATAGGTACCAGCGACACTTTGTCAATGACTGTTGCAAAATCATCTGTATAAGGATAGGCTCCATCTGCGAAGATATAAATCTTCAGTGGCTGCTCCTTCTCACTCATTTTTTCTATCTCTTTCACGATGAAAGGAATGACCCTTGTGTCGTAAACCATTAGCATCTCTCGTCCGTTTTCTGCGAAGTAGCGAATCATACGCTCCTTGCCTTTCAAGGGCAATGAACCGAATTGATGCTGTTCTTGATAGATATCCTCCTTGATGCAAAGCAAATCCTTCATCTCATGGAACAACTCGCGATTGCTCTGATGACTCTGCTTACGTTCCTTAAAATCTATTTTGTAGTAGCGGAGGTTGTTATTCTTCAAGCCTTCAACAAAATCACCATTAGGCTTTGTGTAGCCTTCAATTACGCGCTTATTGCGTTCATAGGTTACTTCCTCGCAAATATTGTTCTCGTTGTTTGTAATAAGAATACATTGACGATGACCTCCATCTTCGGCATTTAGTTGCATAGTTGCGTGAAGAGTAGTACCTGAACCAGCAAAAAAGTCGAGAATAATATTATTTCTTGAGATGTTTGCAATCTTTATTAAATTTGAAACAAGTTCTATTGGCTTTGGATTACTAAATTTGTTTTTTTCACCAAAAATCGCAGTAAGTAAATCATTTGCACCCTGATTGTGCCCAAACTGGTCATGTGGCCACCAATTGCAGGCACATTGTCCTTCCTCTTCCCTTTCACTTTGGTAATACTTCTTTCGTGGAAAACCATGTCCATTATTTGGAAAATAAATTCGATTGTCTGCAAGAAGTTGATTATAGGTATTCTCGTCACCCATCCATACTTCTTGGAAGACATCCCCTTTAGGTGATATTATAGTATATGAACTGCCACCTTGATCAGAACCTGTTTTCCAAGGTTTACTTGCCCAAGGACCTCGTGGGTCATTATCAGGATTTGTAAAAGTTGCTGTCAAAGGAATCTTACCAACACCGAATTCTTTGAGAACCACTGCATTCTTTGAATATACAATAATATGCTCGGCAACCAATCCAATCATTTTCGTTTTGTCATTTGGTTGGTTGTGCCTTCTTCTCCAGTGTATGTGACCTTGGAAATTCTGTTCACCAAATATTTCGCTACATAGTATTTTTAACTGAGCCTGCTCGTTATCATCAATAGAGATGAAAATAACCCCTTTATCAGATAACAATCGTCTTGCTATCTTAAGTCGTTTTTCCATAAAAGACAGCCACTTGCTATGACGGTAGCTATCCTCTGCATCTACAAAGGAATCGTTATAAATAAAATCCTTATTACCTGTATTATATGGCGGGTCAATATAAATGACATCTACCTTTCCTTCATGAGTATAACTCAGTGCAGTTAGCGCATTCAGGTTGTCACCCTCAATCAGAATGTGATTCGGGTTCTCACTTCCATGAAGTATCTGCTTTGTTTCGTCCTCTTTCAATACAGGGATGTTGTCTTTCATCATTTCCCAAGCATCCTCCGTACTGTCCTCCCACACGAGACCATAGGTCTTTTTTTCTTTAAGCAATTGCAAGAGGTTTGACTTGTCCTCATTGCTAAGATCCTTTGAATCGCGAATCTTTCTAGTTAGTTCTTCTTTATCAAACTTCATAATATGATGAATTTAATGGTTGTCTTTTTCCAATAAGCATAATTCCTCTACATCGTCATCTGCTCCAGTCACTTAAATGGTCTCTACTTCCCGCGAACAAATCAATGAATGTATATTTTCTTCTTGGCATACAGGTTTTAGATTTTCACTTGCAAATATACAACTTTTTTTCAAACTAACAAAGAAACAAGCGATTTTTTCAATACAATTATGTACACATCTAAGTCTTTTTTCAATAAAGCACGTTTATTTTTCGGCAGAGGCTGGTTATTTGGCAATAAGGGTTCGTTTTAAATTGCCGACGGCAAAGCATCAAAGAGGCGGCGGCAATCCATTGCTTTGCCGCCGACAAAAGGCAAGAGAGCCGTCACCTCTTTAATGGATACCTGTCAGGCAACTGAATCCTCAGAACCGTTTAATTGTCCTTTCTTTCAGTTTCTTCAGGTGTCTAAATAACGCGCAATGACATATACATATAAAGCAACAAAATCCGTTATTGTTTTAGCCGTTTCAAGTGAACTCAACTCTATACCATCGCCATGAGCAATCTTGTTTCGCTTGTAATGTAAATCGCTTGCAATCCTGTCAAAACCCTTACTTTCTCGATTATAGGACATCTTTTCGGATAGCCCATCAAATTCTTCAGCCCAATCGCTTAGACCGTTCTTTCTAAGTTTTATGCCCTTCTCTCGATAGTAAATCTCAGCCAAAAAGGCTTCAAAGAATAGAGCGAGATTGGCCAGATATGTTGAGCGGTCAAAACTATCAGTACTTGCAAACCAGTATTCATACAAACATTGAGGAAGTTTCTTGTTAAGATTTGTATTGTCAGAATGACTAAGGAAAGAAAGAAACTTGTCAATTGATGCGTTAAGATCAAATTCCTCTCTGAGCATCCAGTGTTTGTAGAATGATAATTCGCGCTTCAATGCTTGATTTAATTTATCCCAATCAACAATTTGTCTATACTTAATGCCAGGTCTAATTTCATCTTCGATTCTCTCTACCAACTCGACATCTTCCTCATTCTTAACGGCTGAAATTTGGAATGTAGGCTCTGCTTTTATTTCCTGTTTGGTCCAAACGACATACCTATTTCCGTCTTCAGTAATTAATTTTATGTCAATTGGTGCAAACCTGTTATCTTTATCTTCAATTGCACGAATAACCACATTTCTGCTTAACCGCTCCGCTATAGTATCATTTACCACATTCATTATGTCGTTAAGTGACACTTTGCCGTTTTCAGAACGTTTCGCCTCATTGGAGGCTATGGAACGAATTTGTGAGAAGAATGCATATTTTCCTTCTTTCAAACCAATCGTGGCAAATTCGGTTTCTGAGAAGTATGGCTCGTTCTTGGTGATAGTGTTACCCATTAACAAAAATGGGAATCCATCACCACAAAAAGTAGGGATGACATATTTTGCGCGTTTCTTTACAACTTCTTCATAATCAGTTCCTACAGCCTTATTTATAAGCATGGAGATTAATTTGTCTAAATCTATGGAAACCTGCTCTCTGAGAATCATTTGCGTCTCTTTTAGCATCCAATTGGCTTGTCCATAGATTGTCGGATTCCTCCAGCTAAACGATGAATATTCATCTACATAGTCTTTATGACAGAAATGATTGTTGTCTTTGTTATCAACACAACAAAGGTCTGTAATTTTTGTTCTTATAGAATTAAGTACAGAATAACCACAACTTTCAAGATGTCCAACTATTTCTGAATAATAAAAGACTTTATTCTTTTCGGCATAATTCTTGATAATTTCTTTAATGGGAGTCAGTGGCTCTCCATAATACCATAGTTTTTTCGATTCGCAGCATATATTATAATTAGGATCAGTTGAGGGAGTCGCTGTAGGTGTTACCTTATATTCTTCTTCATAACGTCGCAGAATCTCGTCCTTTGTTATTTTGGTTTTTGCATTATATATGATACGAACAAATCTTCTTTGGGCATTTGTTAAGAATTTATTCTTAATTTGGATGGTTCCATCTTCAAACATGTCAACAAAGGATGTGGATTCAAGTACGTTGGTCACAAAAGCTGGATTATAATCAACGTTTTCCAGTTCTCGTGAATCAGAAACATATTGAACAATACTATCTTTTTCTTCTGGCAACAATGAATCCAAAAGTATATCGGTAACAACGTCTATAACCTTATTGTAAATCATTTTTTTATCAAGAGGTACTAAAAAAGAATCGTCACCAACATTCACAACGTCAAATCCAAATTCAGGAAGGAAGTCTAGTTCTTTTGAGCCGCAATAGTTTTCGTAAACCGATAGGGGTCTGAACATACATTCATCTTCGAAAGACTTTGCCATTGTGACAATATCTTGATGAAGTGTTACATTCTCAAAGTCAGCTTGACCTTTTCTTAACAACCTTGCTATACATTGACTACGAAGATTCCTTATACGTTCACGTGTATACACTTTCTTTGAAGAAACTTTGCTTTTTATTTCATCATCATTGTAACCATCACGATAAGCCAGAAGCAAAATGTTTGCAAGTAAACATGCAGTCTGTGCTGCTGAAGAAGTAGGTGATTTATAATACCTTTTATCTGAAAGGCGCGACATTATAATTTGCGCATATTCAATAATGGCATTTCTGAAATTTACAACTATTCCCAAATTTGGATCGTATGATGAAGGAATCGTTTTTATAGAATTAGCTTCTTTCCAATTGGAAATAATCATTTCGGCATTATCCATAACATATTGTTTCCATTGCAAGCCATTTTTGATATATTCAAGCTTGGTATTACCTTTTGGCTCAAACGACGCCAATTGAGACATGTTTTTAATGCCTTTTGAATTCAGCTGATTGATGGTCTTCGTATAAATAGACGATGGTACATAGTATTGTATTTCCTGAATTGGTATTTCAGAAAGGCATTGCATAATTGGATCAATTTTTTTCTCTTCCACAGGTTCAGGTTTCTTTTCTATTAACCCTTTTTGAATGAGCTTTTCGTATATGTCCTTATAGAAAAGATTGGGCGATTCTCCTCTATTTAATTGGGATTCTATTTCATCAGCGTATTCTTCAATCGTCATATTGGCATACCTGCTAAGTTTGTTTACATCAGCCAAGACGAAATCTAATTCTTTAACCAGCATAATAAGAAAATTTAAAGTTAAACAGATGTAATAAGATTTTTCTTTTGCAAATATATGTATTTTTCTTGACATATGCAAGAAAAACGCCTCTTTTTTTCAAACTAGCAAAGAAACAAACGATTTTTTTCATTCCAACCGCTTGATTGTCCTAATTTGAAAATTGAAAGTTGATAATTGAAAATTGAAAGTTGAGGAACTTGTTAATTTCGTCCTTCCTTATTTCAGCAACGTCAAAATCATTTCAATCGATGCCTGCAACTTCGTGACTGCCATTCATGGTTCAGCGAACTGTCGCAAATTTCGGATGTTCTTAGAATATAATTAGTTGGCCAGAACGTCCCAGTGCCCGCTTTTGTCTGAACCAATGCGCCTGATGAGTTCGTGTCCCTGCAGGGTCTTGATGGTACGAGCGATGGTTGGACGTGAGAGGTGACAATGAGCGGCAAGATTCTCGTATGAATAGGTGGGGAATAAACGCAGTGCTTCCAGTACCACCTGCTCAGTCTTGGACAGATTGAAACTACCCGCATTTACAGTATCATTTACAGTATCATTTACAGTATCATTTACAGTATCATCTTCACTTTTAAGCAAACGAAGAAGGTCTAATTGTGTGGCAATGACGCGGTCTGCTATAAAGTCGAGAAACAGCTGTTTTTCTTTGTGAGCCGCTTCGAGTGAATATATGTATTCATGGCGCAGGACAGCAGGAACGATGGCAATGGTGTAACCGTTACGAAGCAGGACAAGATTCATCAGCAGGCGCGCCATGCGTCCGTTACCGTCGATAAAGGGATGAATGAATACGAAGCGAAGGTGAAAGGTTGCGGCCAACTCTATGGGGTGAATTTTTTTCTCATTCTTATTGTACCAATCTATCAAGTCCTTCATTTCTGTCTGTATCTTTGCAACAGGCGATACTGCATAACGGCTTCCGCTGATATAAACTTTCACATTTCGGTATTGTCCTGCTTTTTCCGGGTCTATATTTTGGTAAAAGAGTTGGTGCAGGGTCAAGATGTCTGATTCAGACAGTTGCTCCTTGTCTGTCAATTGGTACACGTAGTCATAGGCTTTAGCATGCCCCACTGCCTCATAAATGTCGCGTAAAGGTTTCCCTTGAATGGTTAATCCATCTTCAATGACAACCTTTGTTTCTGACTCAGTCAGACTATTCCCCTCGATGGCATTACTGGTATAGGTCAGTCCAACACGATAATACTCCCGCAACGACTTGAGTGTTTCGGGGGGCAGAGGTCTATATGCTGAAATCAATCGATTGTTCTCCTCTGCTTGTCTGTATTTGTCTGCCAAAGCGTTCATATTCTATTTGCAAAGGTACACATAATTATTGTATTAGCAAAGAAACAAACGATTTTTTATATACAATAATGTACGCACTCTGTACTTGACCTGTACTTGACCTGTACTTGACCTGTTACTTGACTTGTTACTTGACCTGTTACTTGACCTGTTACTTGACTTGTTACTTGACTTGTACTTGACCTCTTTCACATTCTACATCAGAATTATATGGTTGTCAAAGAATGTCTTTTGTTGGCTACAAAGTTATAAAAATTCTATGGGATATCTTTCAGTTAAATTGAAAATTTGCCTTGTTATGGCTCACTTTTATGATTTTTGGTACAAAAGGCAGGCATAAAGCCCTTTTTCGAACTCTATGCTACGTTGTTACTAAATGAAATCCTCGTGAACTAATTCATTTCATCAATCGAATTAGTTCATTTCTAGTTTTGAACTAATTGACGTGATTTCAGCTCCGTTCAAAAATGAGGTGAGTTAACTCAAAACGGCTTGTGAGTTAACTCAATCGATGAATCGAGTTAACTCACGGTTTTTCAGCCCCGATCAAAAGAGGTGACGGCAAAGCATCAAAGAGGTGACGGCAATCCATTGCTTTGCCGCCGGCAAAAGGCAAGAGAGCCGCCACCTCTTTTATGGAGACCTGTCGGGAACCTAAATTCTTGGGAAAAGATGGTTTTTCGCAAAAAGACCTAACAACCTAACATTCATGTTGGAGTCCGTTAATTATCAACGACTTATACATGTTAGGTCATAGGTTAAGACCTAACATAGACCTAACATTTCAAAGATGGGTGATGAGAACAATAAGCGTTTTGCTGTTTTTTGTGCAGTTAAATGAGGGAAGATTTGCAAATGACAGGAAAATGTTGTATCTTTGCAGTCAAATTGCAGGCCATAAGAGAGACACGCCTGCATCCCTTACCCATAACTACTAAAAATAAATTGTATCATGAAAACAAAATTACAAATCAACGGAGAGGCTATACCTGCCTCACAGGAGGGAATGCTCGATGTAGAGCT
>JAEEGL014743350.1_pt1 | contig 25904 bp, 24 predicted proteins | sample 9134231 | NCBI WGS metagenome assembly JAEEGL01 (sample SAMN16246548, study PRJNA631951) | gut metagenome | biome: gut microbiome; feature: rumen; material: fiber-attached | host: Bos | place: Iran: Karaj | collected 2018-10 | reverse complement strand
GAGGTGACCCAAAGCTCCTTCTTGGACAGCACCGGGCCGGAGATTTCCTGATAGCCGTGGCGCTCATGGATCCCGCGCCAGAAAGCCAGCAGGGCGTTGTACATCTTCCAGCCGCGGGGCAGCCAGTAGGGCATGCCGGGGGCGGTGGGATCCATCATGAACAGCTCCAGCTGCGCGCCGAGCTTTTTGTGGTCGCGCTCCATGGCCTCCTTGATCAGGGCCTTGTGGGCCTTGAGCTCTTCCCGGTTCGGGAACGCCCAGACATAGATTCGCTGCAGGGCGTCGTTGTGCTCATCGCCGCGCCAGTAGGCGCCGGATACGGAACGCACCTCGAAGGCCGCGCTCATCAGTTCCTGGGAATTCTCAACGTGAGGGCCGCGGCACAGGTCCACGAAGTCATCGCCCGTCTGATAGACGGTGATGATCTCGTCATCGGGGAGGTCGCGGATCAGTTCGGTCTTGTATTTCTGCCCTTCGAAGAGGGTCAGCGCTTCCTCCTTGCTGACCTCGCGGCGGGTCCAGGCTTCGCGGCGCTTGAGGATCTCCTTCATCTTGTCCTCGATGCGCGGGAAATCCTCCTGGGTCACGCTGACGGGCAGGCGGAAATCATAGTAGAATCCGTCGGCGATCTGCGGTCCGATCGCGTACTGCACGTCCCTGCCGTAGAGCTCGATGACGGCCTTGGCGAGGATGTGGGCCAGCGAATGCCGGTACAGGCTCAGGTACACTTCTTTTTCCATGGGATACTCCTCCTCTTTCGCGCCACCTACCGGGTGAGCGATCTATGCGGCGGTTTGCGCCGCTGAGGCTCATCATATCACAAAACCGGGGCCGTGGCAAGGCGCTTCGGCCGTCTTCGCCGATCCGCCGAAAATTTACCTCCCCCGGTCTTTACCTTCCCGGCGAACCTATGGTATACTGTCCGGGTACAAATCATGAAGCAGGTGATGACATGGCACAGGTCCACGACATCGGCGTTGATCTGGGGACGTCCCATGTGCTGGTCTATATGCGCGGACGGGGCATTATCCTCAGGGAGCCCGCGGTGGTGGCGGTGGATCGCGACATGGACCGGGTGCTGGCCGTCGGCAGCGACGCCCAGCGGCTCCTGGGGCGCACCCCCGGCAATATCCAGGCAGTCCGGCCCCTCCGGCAGGGCGCGATCACAGATTACGACCTGGTGAAGACCCTTCTCAGCGACCTGATCGGCCACGCCATCGGCCGCCGCCTGTTCTCCCGGCCCCGTGCGGTGATGTCGGTCCCCACGGGCGTCAACGAGATCGAGAAGCGCTCGCTCATCTCCATCATGTTCGACGCGGGCATGCGCCGGACGCAGATCCTGGAGCGGCCCATCGCGGCCGCGCTGGGCGTGGGCATGCGCTTTGACGAGTCCTACGGCAGCATGATCGTGGATGTGGGCGCCGGCGCCACCGACATCTGCGTCCTCTCTTCCAACGAGATCACGGTGGGCACCTGTATCCCCCTGGGCGGCGATGCCTTTGACGACGCCATCATCCGCTACATCCGGCGCAAGCACAATCTGCTCATCGGCGAGCGCACCGCGGAAGAGGTCAAGATCAACATCGGCAGCGCCATCGAGCCCACGGGCGAGCTGAACATGGACGTTACGGGCCGGAACCTGGTCTCCGGCCTGCCCAAGACCATGGCGGTCTCCGCGGCGGAGATCTACGACGCCCTGACCGAGCCCGTCGGGCACTTCGTGGAGGCCATTCAGGCGGTCATCGAGCGCACGCCGCCCCAGCTGGCCGCGGATATCTTCGACGAGGGCATCGTCCTGACCGGCGGCGGCGCGGCGCTCAGCGGCCTGCAGGACGCCGTGTTCCGCGCCCTGCACATCCCCTGCGCCGTGGCGGAGGATCCCCAGGCCAGCGTGGTGTTGGGCTGCGGCCGGGCGCTGGAGGATACGCCCACCATGCGCCTGCTGCTGAACCAGAGCAAGCGTCACTGGCGCAGATAAGCGCAAACAGCAAATCCACCCTGCCCTTTCGGACGGGGTGGATCGTTTTTTGTCTGCCGGGATCAGAGGGCGCCTTCCGCGAAGGCCTTCAGCTGCTCCATGGGGATCAGACCGACGGACTTGTCCGCCAGGCGGCCGTTCTTGAACAGCAGCAGGGTGGGGATGGAGTTGACGCCGAACTTCATGGCGACCTCGGCGTTCTCATCGATGTCCACCTTGGCCACCTCGATCTTGCCTTCCATCTCCTCCGCCAGCCGATCCACCAGCGGGCTCAGCATCCGGCAGGGGCCGCACCAGGATGCCCAGAGGTCGACCAGGACCGGCTTGCCGGCTCCGGCAACAAAGGCGTCGAAAGTGTCATTCGTCAGCGCTGTGATCATGGTTTTCTTCTCCTTTTTCTTCGTGATCCTCGCGGGGGAAGATCCGGGTCAGTTTCGGCTGCCAGCGGTCCGAACGCCGCCGGCCTTTTTCGGTCACCGCGACCGCGCCCACGGCGACGAGCAGGCCTGTGCCGCCGCCGACCGCGGTCCCGGCAAGCGCGCCGCCGGACAGGGCCTGTCCCAGCACCATGCCCAGCATCAGCCCGGCGACGGGCAGGGCGTAGGCCAACAGGGAGGCCTTCACCACGGTCCCGGTCGGGAGTTCCACCGCGGCGTAGTCGCCCACTCTGCCGCTCCCGGCGACCCGGATCACCGTGGGCTGCTGTCCGCCCTCACAGGCGTGACAGTGCCCGCAGTCCTGCGGACGGCAGAAGGATATCTCCAGCTGATCGCCGTGTACGGCGGTGATCTCTCCGACTTTCTCCATGCGCGCCACCTCCTCCGCATGCTGCATTATAGCATATGCGGGTGAATTGTCAAACCGCGCCCGGCTCTTACGGAATGTACAGCATGTAGATGGATCCCACGGTGCCGGAGCGGTCCAGGTTGTAGTCCAGCTGCCAGTAGTGGCCGTCGGCGGTATAGGCGATGTAGCGGATGATCTTGGTCCCGTCCTGCTGTTTGTAGATCTTGCCGATGCCGTCGCCGTTGGAGTACAGGCCGCGGTTTCCGGAAGGGCTCTCCACCTGTCCCATGTCGCGGAACTTCGAGGTGATCTCGGTTTCGCTCATGCCGATCTTTGTGGACCGCGGGGACTGGATCTCGTTGGTGTTGTAGGAGATCTCGACCAGGTATCGGGTCGTGCCCACCATCTGGTAGGTGACATAGCCCCATCTGTAGTAACAGCGGCGGCAGATGCCCAGGTTGCCCATGTCCACGTCCTCGCCCCGCTCTTCCTGACCGAAGGACGAGACGAACATGTCGTAGGTGGTGGAGTTCAGGCGGACGGAAGCGATATCGGCCGGATTGTCGGTGGCATAGCCCTTTGGCGGGTCTTTCTCCGCCTTGATGACGAAGTGGCGTTCCAGCACCGTGGATGGCTTGCCGTAGCTGTTCACGGCGATGGCCTGCAGGGTGATGCTGTAGGCGGGCAGGCGGATCGCCACGTCCCGGTCCGCGATGGGGCTGTCGGCGTCGGGGATGGAGCCGTCGATGGTATAGTAGATGGTGATCTTCTCGACGGTGCCGTCCTTCTTCTTCGCCTCGTCCTCCTTGCTGGGCCACAGGTACACGCGCTGCTTCTTCTCGTAGGTGCCCGGGGACAGGCCGCAGTTGGGCTGATGAGGGGACGGCAGGTCGACGGTATAGGTGGCCGAGAGCTCGTCGGAGGCAAGCTCGCCGTTCACGCACACGGCGCGGATCGTCCACTTGCCCTCGTCCAGGTAGATGCTGCCGTCGTACAGGATCCAGTCGGAGGTGATATGGCGGTCCTCATCGAAGAGGACGGCCTCCTCGTTGTTCATCACATAGTAGATGGGGTAACCTTCCGGGGAGGTCAGGTGCATGGTCCTGCGCTGCTCGAAGACGGCGGCGGTCAGGTCCGTGACGGGCTGGCTGGGAAGGAGCAGGTTCCGCTGCCGGCGGAAGGTGTCGCTGCCGGTCTTCCGGTAGGCCACCAGCATCAGATCGGCGGCCTCCGCTTCCCTGCCGGATTCGCGGAGCAGCTCGATCTCTCGGCGGTAAGCCTCCTCCGAGGAGGGATTGATGTCGGTGTAGATATGCACGTAGATCTCTTCGGCCTTCCCCGTCTCCCCTTTGCTGAGATAGGCGGTGGCCAGCATCATCAGACCATCCAGGTTGGTGCGGCCGCTTTGGGCCTCCTCCAGCTCCGCGGCCCGGAGGAACAGGTCGATGGCGCCGTCCAGGTCACCGGTGTCCATGCGTTCCCTGCCCACCTGCCAATAGGCGGCGCTGTCGTTGATCTCGTACCCATGGCGCACCAGGAACAGGTGCCCTTCATCCGTTGCCCGCAGCCACACGACGGCCGCCACCCCGGAAACCACCACCAGAACAGCCAGCGCGATCCAGAGGATCATCCAGTTGAAGCCGTGCTTCCGGATTGGCCGGCTGCGGCGGCGGACGGCCGGAGCGGCAGCCCCGGTCCTCCCGGCGTATTCCTCCTCGCCGTACAGCTGGCGGGCGAGGCTGCGCTCGATCTCGCGCTCGTCCGATACCGGCGTGCCGTCGGCGTCAAAGATCTGCGCCGTCGGAAAGACCGGGATCTGTCCTCCGGTGGCGGGGCGCGTGTCAGGATCCACATAGACCCGGGCCGTGCCCTGGCGCCGCTGCCAGATGGGGGTCTCGCCGGACTGGGCTTCCTGGCGGGCGCGCTTTCCCTGCCGGATGGCCATCACGCCGGAGTCGTGGTTCTCGCCCCGGGGCAGCAGTCTTCCGCAGGCCGGACAGATCACGTCGTTCGCCGCGCCGTAGGTTCCGCAAAATGGGCAGAGCAACGCGCCGCCTCCTTTCTCCGTTCATCGTATCGGCGGATCGCCCGCCGGGAGTCATTCCATGCCCTGCAGCAGTTCGTACTCCGGGTCGCCGGTGAAATCCCGGTCCGGCGCGTCGCCGCCGAGCCGCTCGATGGCCGCCCGCAGTTCGATGAAGGCGGCATAGCCCGTGTCCGGGTCCCGGGCCGCTTTCATCAGGTCGGGCAGAGCCCGGTCGTCGTCCAGTTTTGCGAGATAACCGGCGTAGAGCGCCATGTTCTCCCGGTGCTCCCGGAAGAGCCGAACGGCCGTCCTGAAGACCTGTTCGTTCCCCGGGTAGCGCACCAGCACATCCAGAAGCGCGGTCTGTCCGTGGACATTGGCTCTGGGAAGCGCCTCCAGCATGGGCTGCAGCGCTGAGGGGCCCATGTCCGCCAGGGAGTCGATGGCGTTGTCCGCCAGTTCGTCCTCCGCCTCGCGATCCATCTGCCAGCCGATGTAGAGCATCTTCGGCTGGGTGCTGTTCAGGTTCCGCAGCAGGCCGATCGCCGTCATCTTCGCGTCGCTGCCGGCATTCTCGTCCTTCAGCAGGGCAACAAGCCGCTTTTCGCAGGGTTTGCCCACATTCTCGATCTGCTCCAGCAGCAGCTCCGGGACGGGCACGCCGGCCTCACAGTAGGCGTTCAGCCAGTCCACCAGGTCCTTGGGGTCCTCGAACTGGGTGAAATACGCGCCGGGCGTGATGCCGTCCAGCCAGTCCGCAGGGGTGTTCACAAAGCTGCTGTACACCTTGGGCAGATCGGCCTCCATGGCGTCAAAGTTCCTGTACTCGCCGCGGTGCTCCTCCACCCATGCGGATGTGAAAGCGGCGAAGCGCTCGTCAAAGTCGATCGTCCTGAACATCGGTCTTCCTCCCGGACGCCAGCAGCGCCTTCAGTTCATCGGTGGTAAAGAAGTACTTGCTCCCGCAGAAATGACAGCCAAGTTCCGCGCCCCGGTCGTCGTCGATGATCTCCTTCAGGTCCGCGCTGCCCATGCTGAGCAGGGCGCGCTCCATCCGCTCCCGGGAGCAGGTGCAGCGATAGCGCAGCGGGGTGCGCTCCAGCAGCCGCGGCTCCATGCCGCGGAACCAGTCCTCCGCCAGCTCCTCCTTGGGGGCGGCGGCCAGTTCCCGGCTGATATCCGCGAACATGGGGCTGCGGAGTTCCAGCTGCTCGATGGTGCTCTCCTCGCAGCCGGGCATGGGCTGGATGAGGAGACCGCCGGCCTTCAGCACCCGCTCCCCGCTGGTCAGCACGCCCAGCGCCACCAGGGAGGGCTGCTGCTCCGAGGCGGTGAAATAGTTGGCGAAGTCCATGGCGATCTCGCCGCTGACCAGTTGGCACTGGCCGACGTAGGGTTCCCGCATGCCCAGGTCCTTCACCACGCTCATGCGGCCGGTGCGGCCCACGGCGGCGCCCACGTTCAGCTTTCCGTCCTCCCGCAGAGGCAGGGTCAGCCCGGGGTCGTCGCAGCAGGCGCGGACATTGCCGTGCTCGCCCACGCACACCAGGGTGCCGATGGGGCCGTCGCCCTTGACGGTGACGGACACGTCTTCATGCTCGCCCTTCAGCTGCACGCTCATCATCAGCGTGCCGGCCATGAGGCGGCCCAGGGCGGCGGTGGCCAGAGGCGTCGCGTTGTGGATATCGCTGCAGCGCTGGGTCAGTTCCGTGGTCTCGCACAGCAGCACCCGCGCCTGCCCGTTCATCAGGGTCATGTGCAGCATCTCGTCGCCGCTGCGGCGTTCGAATCGGTATTCGCTCATGTCTGTGGGATCTCCTCCTGTTTGCGCGCCGCCACATGCCACCGCTCTTCGGCGGGCCTCGGCGCAGTCAGCCTGCTGTTGCCGTAGAAGGCGATATCGGTGAAGCCCGCCTGCTTCAGGGCGGTGTGCAGCTCCTCCATGGTCCAGGCCCGCTGCCTCTGCTCCTCATCCATGCGGCGGTACCGGCCGTCCTTTTCCTTCACGAAGATGCACAGGCTCAGGTCCAGGATGCGGGTCCGGGTGTGCCAGCGGTTCTGCCACATGTAGGTGACCCGTTCCGTATCCTCCCCCAGGGTCCTGTTCCCGAGCGTGTGCTCCAGTTTGGCGGGGGTGGAGACGTCGAAGAACAAGCCGCCCCCGGGCAGGATCGCGTCATGCGCCGCGCCGAAGAAGGCGCGCAGGTCCTGCTCCGTCAGCAGGTAATTGACGCCGTCGCAGGTGGCCATCACCCCATTCACGGGGCGATGGAGGCGCAGCTGCCTCATGTCCTGCTTCACGAACACCGTGTTCAGCCCCAGGCCCCGGGCCTTCTGGGCGGCGATCCACAGCATCTCCTGGCTGAGATCCACGCCCGTCATGACAAAACCCATGCGCTGCAGAGGGACGGTCAGCCCGCCGGTGCCGCAGGCACACTCACAGACCCTGGCGCCCGGGCGGATGCCGTACCGGCCCATGATCTCGGCGTAGAACCGCGCCCAGGCGGGATAGTCCACATCCGCCATCAGCTCGTCATAGACCTCGGCAAAGCTGGTGTACATGCCTCAGTCCTCCCGCTTCTCTTCCACGCCGCCGGCGGGATCCTCCGGGTCGGCCTCCTCCTCGTCGTCCTCCTCGCGATGCAGGCCCCGACCGACCTTCGCGCCTTCGATCCGGGGATTGATGAACCGGTCGAAAACCGCGTTGCAGTAGGAGGACGTGACGAACCGGCTCATCATGAAGCCGAGGATGAGGTACCAGGCAAAGAGCAGCATGAACACGTAGGGCATCACATTGTAAGGAAGCAGGATCGAAAGCGCAAAGGCCAGCACGCAGGGCATGCAGTGCAGCAGGCGGATGCCGATGCTCTGGGGAAGCCGGGCGACAGCCAGCAGGAACGCGTTGCGGATCAGGTCGGAGAACCTCAGTTCATAGCTGACCATGAGAGGGTACATATAGGTCACGGAGATGCTCCACAGCACGCCCGCCAGGATCACCAGCGCCTCCGGGATCACGTAGAACCAGCTTTCCGCCGCCAGTTCGCGGTAAGTGAAGACGCCCATGTACACGATGAACGGCAGGATGCCGGTGATCACGGAGACGGGCAGCGCCTGCTTCCAGTTGTCCTTCAGGGCGTCCTTGAAGTCGGACCAGGCAAAGGCGTGCTCATCCCGCGACCAGTTGCGGGTCAGATAGCTGACGCCCGCGGTGAAGGGGCCCGTGACGGCGATGCAGGGGATCAGCCACAGCAGCATCCGCATCAGGCGGTTGTTGCGCAGCAGGTAGTATTCATCCTCGGTGAGGCTGTAAGCCGCGCGCTGGGTGATCAGTTCCTGCTGATCGCCCAGGTCCTGCCCGGAGGCCAGCATCCTGGCATAGCTGTTCTGCCCGTTTTCATCGGCGATGAAGTTCTGGAGCTGGAAGATCTGGCTGGTGAAGATCATCATCACCACGATGGCGGGGACGAACACCAGCATGTACAGCATGTTCACCCGCATCAGCGAACCGAGGCGCGTTCTGAGCGTCACCCAGAAAAGCTGCCAGCGGGTGGTGGGCAGATCGTCCACGGTGTAATCCGCCTTGCCGGCTTTGCCGAAGTAATAGCTGTTCCGCAGATTCTTGAACATGGTCTCCCCCATTTCCGGGGCGGCGCGATCACGCCGCCCGCATTCCCGATCCGATCGGGGCGGCACATCAGGCGCCGCGCCCGTTCCTCCAGACACTCATCTCATATCCCGTATCGCGGATCCACACCTCGCCGCGATGCTTCGACAGGCGAATCACCACATAGACATCACCCGCGGCGCCGGAGACGTTGCCGATCTGCCAGAACCACACCACCCAGGCCCAGGGGCGGGGCAGCAGGATCTGCAGCAGCCCGAAGACCAGCGTCCAGATGATCAGCGGCGCCAGCGCCACCAGGATGTAGGACAGCTTGTCGAACCAGTCCTCCTTGCTGCTGGCATAGGCATAGAGCCCGCTGAAGCCGAAGCACATCTTCCCGGCCCCGAACAGCCGCATCACCGCCGCGTGGGTCAGCTCGTGGAGGACGATGTAGGCAAGATAGCCGGCGGTCATGACCAGCAGCCGCACGACCACCGGGATCCAGCCGTTCTCCACGTCGAACATCTCGGCCACGGGGATCACGAAGTTCATGCCGAAGCCCATGGCGATCATCACGACGAGGGCCGCGGCATTCACCACCATGGCCGTCCGGCGGTCATGCTGGAGATCGATACGGTCGATCTCGACGCAGCCCGGCGGCAGTTCCCTGATCACGTGGACCGCCATGCCTCCATCTCCTCTCAGGGGTAGATCCGGCGCCCATGGGCGTCCCCGACCCCGCTGAAGCGCCGGAAAAAGCTGTTGATGATGTCGCACCACTCCCGGGCGTCCGTCCGCTGGCGGCCCATGCGCTCAAGGACCTCCTCCCGGTCGGGGGAAGGAAGCGCCAGGGCTTCCAGCGTCTCCGCCATGGCCTCCGTCCGGGCCAGACCCTCGAAGTGGTCGTCATAGACCCGCTGGACCAGGGTTCGGCCGTCCCGCATCACGTAGTCGTAGGGCAGGCGGTGGAAGAAGAGAAGCAGCTCGTCCGGGCAGGTGTCGAGCGACTCGTACCGCGCGCGCAGGGCGTCCGGATACTGCGCGGCATAGCCCGTGCCGCCGCCCGTGCGGTCGATGCCGATGGCGCTGCGGTCGGCGCGGTGATAGGTCCCCCAGGCCTGATACTCGTAGCCGTCGGGGCTCGGGCCGTAGTGGTTGTTGGGACTGACCATCCAGCACAGACCCAGCGGCGCGGTGTACAGTTCGTACACATGCCGGCTGTCCAGCAGCAGGGCGGCGAGGGCGGCGCGATCCCCGTCCGGCAGGTCAGGGTAGGTCAGGCGGACCCAGTCGCGGACGATCTGCTCCCGCCGGACACAGGGGTACCACGCGTACTCGCCGAAGGCAAAGAGGTTCAGCGCGGCGAAGGGATGGCCGAAGAAGTTGGCGTCCCGCCCCAGATTGCTCACCGCCGCCACGGCCTTCACCGTCTGCGGGGGCAGGTCCTGCAGGAGCTCGTCCCACATGGGCGGCATGGCGTAGATATCGATCTGCTGGCCGGTGTATTCCTGGGCCAGCTGCAGCTCCAGGGCCAGGTGGGTGCGCGGCATGGCGAAGAATGTGGGCGACACAGGCTCCCGCACCTGGAAATCGAAGGGGCCGTTCTTCACCTGGAGGATCACATTCCCGTCGAACTGCCCGTCCAGCGGCGCGTAGGTCTCATAGGCGGCGCAGGGGCGGTCGGTCTTCGTGTCGCGCCAGTCCTGCTGACAGTTGTAGACGAAGGCGCGCCAGACCAGCTTTCCGCCGTGGGGCGCCACCGCCCGGGCCAGCATGTTCGCGCCTTCGGCGTGCGTGCGGCCGTAGGTGAAGGGGCCAGGCCGGTGCTCGCTGTCCGCCTTGACAAGAAAGCCGAAGAAATCGGGGATGGCGGCCCAGACGCGGTCCGCGCAGACGTTCCACCAGTCCTGCACCCTGCTGTCGAGCGGGTCCGCCGTGGGCACGCCGTCGCGCATGGGCTGCGAGAAGTCCACCGAAGTCATCAGCCGGACGCCGAAGGGGCGCAGGATGGCGGCGAACTCCGCCAGCTTCGGCAGCATGTCGGCGATCAGCCGCTGGGCCGGCCAGTGGACGTTCACGTTGTTCAGGCACAGCACGTTCAGTCCGCAGGAGGCGAAGAGCCGCCCCAGCTGCCGGATGCGCTTCGGATCGTACGCGAAGCCGCCGTTCTCGAACCAGAGGGAGCGCCCCGCGTAGCCCCGCTCCACGCTGCCGTCCATGTTGTCCCAGCAGTTGAGCATGCGGTCCGCGTAAAAGGGCTTCTGAAGGCCGGACCAGGGCTTGCGCCCGGTGTGCAGGGCCTCCAGCAGGGCATAGGCGCCGTAGAGGACGCCACGCCTTCCGCCGCGGACGATCCAGCCATCCCCTTCCGGCAGCAGTTCCCAGGCCTCGTCCTCCATCCCGGAGCCGATCTCGGCGCGGGCGGGGCAGGATGTTCCCTGGGCCAGTTCAAAAGCCGCCACCTGCACCGGCTCGCGCAATCCGGCGGGCACGGGCTGTTTCAGGAAGGGCAGCCAGGACAGTCTCTGCGTTTCGCTCATGACATCCAGCCTCTTTTCAAAGTCACAGTTTGGCGCGGTCGAACACCAGGGCCTGCTCATAGGCCGGGTGCGCCGTCGCCGTGGCGATGCCCTGCTCCGCGCCTTCGCCTGACGGCTCCGCGGCGGCGAGGCAGGCATCGGTGAGCCCGTCCAGGAACGCGGTGAAGGTCTCGCGGGGCCAGAGGCCCTCCCGGTGGCTGCACAGTACGTGCCGGAAGGGCAGGCCCGCCAGGCGGCGCACGTTCTGACGGTATTCGCGCACCGGCAGCGCCTCGCGGAAGAACAGCCAGGTGACGGGGTTCCAGTCATCGCCGGTCAGCAGCAGCTCCCGCTCCGGCACCCAGACCACCGCCGAGCCGGGAGTGTGCCCCGGGCAGAGGATGATCCGCGCCGTCATGCCGCCCAGATCCAGGCATCCCGGCGGTTGTTCCGGCTCCGGCATGGGGGCTGACAGCCAGGCGTCGCGGTCAAAGGGGATGCCCTTGTCCTTCGCCTGGTCCGCCGCGCGGCTGCGCCAGGGATCGCGGGTATAGGTGTCATAGACCGGCCTGTCTTCATCAAAGAGCCAAACCCTGTCGAAATGCATGGCGCCCAGGGCATGGTCGTGGTGGCCGTGGGTCAGCAGCACGTGCAGCGGTTTGTCCGTGACGGCGCGGACCCGTTTCAGCGGGTCGCCGAAGCCGTAGCCCGTGTCCACCAGCAGCGCCTGCTGTTCTCCCGCCAGCAGCGTCATGCACACGCCCATCTCGTCCGTGAGATGGTATACGCCCGGGAGGACCTCATTCATCGGAAGCGCCATATCAAAGCCTCTCAAAGCGGAAGGTCTCAAAGTCGAACCGCGCGCCGGGCAGGAAGATGAACGCCACGGTGCACACGCCCTCGGGGGCCGTCAGCGCAAAGGTCTGCTCCGCGCCGCCCTCCCGGGTGAAGCTGCACATCTGGGTCGTCTGCGCGCCCGCCGCGTCCGTGATCCGCACATTGACGGAACAGACCGGATTCTGCGTGGAGCCGCGGAGCGTCAGGCGCACGGGCCCGCCCTCGCCGAAGTCCATGTTCCCGAAGAGCAGGGACACGTTGTTGCCGATGCCGGTGACGGCCTCCTCGCCGCGGACGAAGTCGTCGCCGTAGATCTCATCCGCACCGGCCGCCCGGTTCGTCAGCCACGCCCGGCTCTGCCTGGTGAAACGGAAGCCCTTCAGGTGGACCTTCCTGTCCAGGGAGAAGCAGAGGGTCTGCAGGCCCGTCAGGCGGCGCGGCAGCCGGAAGGTCTGTTCCTGGTACACGTTCCAGATGTAGGGCATTTTGTAGGTCAGCACGGCCAGCTTCTCCCCGCCCTTCCGGGGGTCGCCCTGCCACAGCCGGATGTCATAGGCGTCGTCGTTCAGGGCGAAGACAGGGATGGTGATCTCGTCCGAGCCCACGGGGCCGAAGTCCACGTTGGAGAAGCCCACCATGCTCTCGCCGTCGCGGGCGAAGGCGATGCCCTGCTCGTTGCCCGCGCCGATATCGCCCTCGTGCAGGTCGTAGAGGCCGGCGGTCACAAAGCCGTAGGGGTCGAGGCTGGCCTTGCCGAAGCCCGTGAGGTCCAGATCCAGCTGGGAGATCACCCGGGCGTGGCTTTCTCCGTTGGCCGCGGTGGCGCGGAGATAGACGCGGCCGTCGCCCGCGCCGGTCACCCGGACGCCGCCGGGGATCTCCTCGATGACCGCCGCCGGGGACTCGATGCCCTGGGCGTTGACCATGCGATAGCGGATCGGCTGCTTCGACGCGGCGGCGGGCAGGGTTTCTGTCCGGATCTCCACCGCTGGATGCTCGGGCGAAAGCGCCGTGGAGCCCTGGGCCTGCAGGCGGATGCAGCGGACTTCGGTCGGTTTTTCTTCGGTCGCCCGGCGGATCACCGGCGGAACGGTATCCGTCACGCGCTCTGCGGGCAGGGCGGACAGCGTCAGCCTGGCCGGAGCCAATCCCTCGCAGGACGCGGTCACGGTCACTTCTCCGGGCTCCGCAGCCATGCCGATGACCGCCAGCAGCTTGCCGGAGAAGAGCCTGCGGGTGTCCTGCCTGTAGCCGTCGGGGTCCGTGGAGTCGCCGTTGTCCACGCCGATGAGGTGCGCAGGGCCGGAGACTTCGATCCGGACACGGCTGTTGGCGTTTTCCACCGGGAGCCCCTGGACGTCGGCGCAGCCCACGGTGATGAAGGCCACGTCCTCACCGTCCGCCAGAAGCGTATCCTCGCCGCAGGAGAGGGTGAGGCGGGCGGGCTCGCCGGGGGTCATCTTCATGTCCTGGGCTTTCATGTGGCCCTCCGCGTCATAGCAGCGGGCCTGGAGCACGCCGGGAGCAAAGGGCACCTGCCACACGGCGACGGAGTCGGCCGCGTTCCGGACGTCCACATGCTTCGCGCCCAGGGACACGCCATTGAGGAAGAGCTCCGCCGTCGGGAGGCTCGTCATCACGGGCACGTCGATCAGCTGGCCCTCGTTCCAGTCCCAGCAGACGCCGATGTGGGCCATGGGCCGGTCCGCCCAGGCCGCCTGAAAGCGATAGTAGGCGTCCTTCGGGAAACATGCCGTATCCGCCTGCCCGAAATAGCTGTTCCGGGTGTGGTAGGGGGTGGGCTCGCCGATGTAGTCGATGCCGCTCCAGATGAACTGGCCCATGGACCAGGGGGTATTCAGGTCGTCGGCGATCATCGCGCCCAGATCCGTCGCGCCCCAGGAGGTGTTGCTGTTGCCCAGCGCGGAGCACTGCAGGTCCTCATCCGCGAGGATGGAGGCGGTGATGGGGAAATGATACACGCCCCGGGAGGAGACCAGCGACGCGGTCTCGCTGCCGTAGATCACCCAGTCCGGGTGCTCCGCGTGATGCCGCGCGTAGAGCTTCTCCCCGTAGTTGTAGCCCGCCAGCTTCAGCACGTCCGCGCATTTCTGCGCCCCATCCCAGGGCATATAGTTGGAGCCGATGGTGGCGGAGGCGTTGTGCCGGGGATCGTGCTTCTCGGCGTTCTCCTTCAGCATGCGGGTGATGTCGGGGGCCTTCGGATCGCCGAAGGTGTCATAGATCTCATTGCCCACCGACCACATGATCACGCAGGGGTGGTTCCGGTCCCGGCGCACCCAGCTTGCCACATCCTCCTCCACGCACGCGTCGAAGAAGCGGGCATAGTCATAGGTGGTCTTGGGCAGCCGCCACATGTCGAAGGCCTCGTCGATCACCAGCAGGCCCATCTCGTCGCAGAGATCCAGGAAGGCGGAAGCCGGGGGATTGTGGGTGGTGCGGACGGCGTTGGCGCCCATGTCCTTCATCAGCCGCAGCTGCCGCCGGGCCGCCTTCGGGTGGAAGGCCGACCCGAACAGGCCGAGGTCGTGGTGCAGGCAGACGCCCTTGAGCTTCACGGGCTCGCCGTTCAGCACAAAGCCGCGCTCCGGGTCGAACAGGGTCTCGCGGAAGCCGATACTGCAGGTGAGCGAGTCCTCCCCCGCCCGCACGGTCAGCCGGTACAGGTTCGGCTCTTCGGGCGACCAGCGCCGGGGCGAGAGCACATCGGCGGAAGCGGCCGCCGTCCCGTCCGCGGCGATCGCCCTCATCTTCGCGACGGGAGCGCCGCCGAGATCGTCCAGCTCGAAGGAAACGGGCGTGCCGTCGGGCCCGGAAACCTCCGTCGTCACGTCCAGATGCCACATCGCTCCTTCGGCGCGCCGCGCCACGGCATAGACGCCGTCGCTCACCAGATGCGCCCCGGCGAAGTGCAGCAGGGTGACCTCGCGGAAAACGCCCGCGCCGGAGTACCAGCGGGAGTTGGGACTGCGGTGGCGGATGAGGACCGTGATCTCGTTGTCCCCGGCCTTCACCCTTCCGGTCAGGTCGGCTTCGAAAGCCGTGTAGCCGTAGCGATGCGTGCAGACGGTCTCGCCGTTGACCGCGACGTCGCAGTCCATATAGACGCCGTCGAAGCGGAGCCGCCAGGTGTCGGCGGTCTCGCCCCCGGGCACGGTCAGCGAGCGGCGGTACCAGCCGTCGCCCGTTTCGTACAGGTCGTTCTCCTGTGAGATCAGCCAGTCGTGCGGCAGGGAAACCGCCTGCCACCCGTCGCCGCGGATCGCCTCGTACGGGGTATCGGGAGCCGCCTTGCGGAATTGCCATCGGGTCACGAACCGCTCGCGCATCGCCGTTTTTCTCCTTGACGGTCAGCCTGTCCCGCGGCGTGCGCGGAAGGGCTGACATGATGCAGGATGGCACCTGCGCCATCCTCGCAAAAGGATAGCAAAAATCGCGTGTTGCGTCAAGAGAAAGGGAATGCCGTTCACGCATGTTTTCACCGCCGGTCCCGATCCGTTTTTCCCGTTGCGCGGGCATCGCCGGCTCAATAATCGGATTGATTTTCCCGCGGTCTGCGGCTATAATCTGAGAGAACAGACCGCAGGGAGGGATCGGCATGGCGGAGTTTCACCAGATCACGGACGAGGTCGGAAAACGGTTGCGGGAGCTGATGTCGGAGCAGCACAGGCGGGAGAAGGACCGCAAGCTGGAGCAGTTCCGGCAGCTGAACCGGTATATCCGGAAGGGACAGACGCTGTTCACCGGTTCCTCCCTGATGGAGATGTTCCCGATCGCCGAATTCTGCGCGAACGACGGCCTGCCGGTCGTCTATAACCGCGGGATCGGCGGATATACGACGGACGAGTTTCTCGCGGGCATCGACGTGATGCTGCTGGATCCGGAGCCGTCAAAGCTGTTCCTCAACATCGGCACCAACGATATCCGCGAGATGCCGGACGGTGAGGACTGGTTTGAGCATCTCTCCCGCAACGAGCGCAGGATCTGTGAGATCATCCGGGACAGGCTGCCGGATACCGAGGTCTGGCTGATGGCCTACTATCCGGTGAACCTCCGCCGCGCCGCCGAAGCCGGGTGGGGACAGATGACCCGCACAAACGCGGCCGTAGCCCGGGCCAACCGGATGGTCGAGGCGCTGGCCGCAGAGTTCGGGTTCCATTATATCGATGTCAACGACGGGCTGAAGGATGCCGCGGGAGATCTGCTGTATGAGCACACGGCGGACGGCATCCACTTCGACCCCGACGCTTACCGGACGGTCTACGACCGGCTGAAGCACCTGCTGTGAGGAGGGACGCGCATGATCGGACTCATCGGCGCCATGAGCGTGGAGATCGAAGCCCTGGAGGGCAGGCTGGAGGAACGCGAGGAGACCCGCATCGGGATGCACCGCTTCGTCAGCGGGCGGCTGTTCGGGCATGAGGCCGTGCTGGCGGTCTGCGGGCCGGGCAAGGTCAACGCGGCCCTGTGCGCCCAGGCGATGATCCTGAGATTTCAGCCGGAATGGGTGCTGAATCTCGGGGTCGCGGGATCGGGCGAAAGCGGTGTCGGCATCGGGGATATGGTGATCGCCGATGCGGCCGTGCAGCACGACATGGACACCTCGCCTCTCGGTGATCCGCCCGGCTATGTCAGCATGGTGGGCTTGACGAAGTTCCCCTGCGACGCGGATCTGGCCGCCCGTCTCCTGCGCGCCGCCGGAAAGGTGGAGGGCATGCGCGTGCACCGGGGGATCGTGGCCACCGGCGACCAGTTCATCCACAGCGCGGAGCAGCGCACGCGGATCCACGATCTCTTCCGTGCGAAGGCCGTGGAGATGGAGGGCGCGGCGGTGGCGCACGCCTGCCTGATGAACGGTACGCCCTGCGCCATCCTGCGCTCCATCTCGGACAACGCCGACGGCGGGAGCGATATGGACTATCCCGCCTTTGTGACGCTCGCCGCGGCTCACTCGCAGCGGGTCGTGGGATCGCTTCTGACAGAGGAGGCCGCACAATGATCATCTGGCTGACGGGAGGCTCCAGCGGGCTCGGGCTGCACACGGCACAGCAGCTGGTGAAGGCAGGACACATCGTGGTGGCCGGCGCAAGATCCTTCCACGGGGATCAGCAGCCGGGACTGTTCCGACTGCCTCTGGACGTGACGGACGATGCCGGCGCGAAAGCATTCGCGGAACAGGCCATGCTGCTGGCCGGGCCGCCCGACGCGCTGGTGCAGTGCGCGGGCATCCTGATGCTGGGCAGCTGCGAGGAGACCCGTGTGGACGAATACCGCCGGATCCTGGAGACCGACTTCCTCGGCATGGTCCGGATGAACAGCCTGGTGCTGCCCATCATGCGGGAGAAGGGCAAAGGCCGCATCATCATGTTTTCCTCCATCAACGGGCTGCTGGGCATCCCCTTCCAGAGCGCCTACACCGCCGCAAAGCACGCGGTGGAGGGCTACGCCGAGTGCTTGTCCATGGAATGCAAGCCCTTCGGCATCGAGGTGTGCCTGATCGAGCCCGGCGATCACCGCTCCGGCTCGGACTCCTATCGCTACCGGAGCGCGGGAATGACCGACGCGTCGCCCTACGCGGCCGAATTTGCGAAGGGGACAGCCGTCATCCATCGGGACGAGCAGGGCGGCTCCGACCCGGACAAGCTGGGGCGGAAGATCGCGAAGCTGCTTGGGCGCAGGCATCTCCCGCTCCGCAAACGCATCGCCTCCCCCGACCAGCGGCTGGCGGTCGCGCTGCACCGCCTGCTGCCGGGGAACCTGAACAGCCGCATCCTGCGGAGCTACTATCTGGGCGGGAAAAAGACGGAGGCTCCGGCGCACAGCGAAGGCCGGAACGGATAAGGCGGGCATGCGGCCCTCTCCGGACAGCGGGGAGGGTTTTTCGCGGGGCATGACATCGGGCCGGTGTTCCCCTTTACAAACCGGCGGATTGTGCTATCATGGGCTTGAGAACGGAAAGGACGGCGGCGGCATGATCGTGTTGGGGATCGACCCGGGATACGCCCTGATGGGCTGGGGCGTGGTGGAGAGCAAGGGCAGCCGCATCCGCCTCATCAACTACGGGGTCATCGAGACCTTTGCGGGGACGCCCATGCAGCACCGGCTGCGCACCCTCTACCAGGGCGTGCGTGATCTGGTGAACATCTACCGGCCCGACGACGTGGCCTTTGAGGAGCTGTTCTTCGCCCATAACGTCACCACCGCGCTGATGGTGGGCGCGGCCCGGGGAGCGGCCGTCATCGCCGCCACGGAGTACACCGAAAACCTCTACGAATACACCCCGGGGCAGATCAAGCAGGCGGTCACCGGCGACGGCAGCGCCAGGAAGCCCCAGATCCAGGCCATGGTGAAGATGCTCCTGGGCATGAACGAGATCCCGAGACCCGACGACGCCGCGGATGCCATCGCCTGCGCCATCACCCACTGCAACAGCGGCGTTGCCAAAGAACAGTTCAGAATGAAGTGAGGCACTATGTACGCTTTTATCGAAGGAACCGTCTGTGACAAGTCCGGCGGGGCCCTGATCCTGCAGGCCGGCGGCGTCGGCTATCTGCTGACGTGCTCCCTGACCACGCTGCAGGCCGCCCCCGCCGTGGGGCAGACCCTGCGCTGCCTGACCTATTACTCCGTGCGGGAGGACGCGGCCGAGCTGTTCGGATTCGCGACGCAGGAGGAGAAAGACCTCTTCATGCGGCTGATCGGGGTCAGCGGCGTGGGCCCGAAGATGGCGCTGAGTATCCTCGGCTCCATGCCGGTCCGGGATCTGCAGGTGGCCATCCTGATGGACGACGTGCAGGCCCTGTGCCGGGCGCCGGGCGTGGGCAAGAAGACGGCCCAGCGCATCACCCTGGAACTGCGGGACAAGATCAGCCAGGCGGAGGTCAGCACGGTCAGCGCCGCGGGGGCGGCCCCTGTGCCGATTCAGCCGGGCGATGCCGTCGGCGAGGCCATGGAAGCCCTGATGGCCCTGGGCTATTCCGCCGCCGAAGCCCGGAACGCCCTCAGCCAGGTCAGGGACCGCGGGGCCTCCGTGAACGAGCTGATCACGCAGGCGCTGAAGGGCATGGCTATGATGTGAGCCGGCCCGAAGGCGGGATTCGACCGATGGGAGGAACCGGGAATGGGAATTATCGGCAGGTTCAGGAACAGATCCGAAGCCCTGGCGCAGGAGAAGCTGGAGCGAAAGGCCCGGCATGCCGCGGACGCCGAAGCCGAGAAGCTGGATAAAAAGATGGAGAAGGACGCCATTGCGGCGGCTGCGGACAGGTGTGACGAACAGATCCGGGGGGAACTCCTGTCTGTCACATGGACAGGCTTTTTCCGCGACACCGCGGAGTTCAGGATCCCCCTGGGGCGCGTGGGCCTGCGGTACGAAGAACCGGTGGTCCGCACCCGGCACAGGGGATACGACAACATCGGGGACATCAGGAAAGCGGAGAAGACCCGGCGGATCGTGGACGGCACGATCAAGGAGCTGAAGAAGAGGCACCCTCACTGGTCCTTTGAGCTGGCCGAGTTCCATCCGTCCGCTTCGCGGCACGGCCGGCCGTATCTCGACGCATTGCTGGTCAAGGCCCGAAAAGAGTGACCCCGCACGGCTTCGCGGACCGGACACCCGCCTGTAAACAGAAAGCCTGCGTGGTCTCCGTGCCTCGCCGCCCTGCGGCAGCGAGCGAACGGGGCCGCACAGGGAAGACATGAAGAGGGCAATATGGACGACGAACGCATTGTCACCGGTTCATTGCGCCAGGACGACGACGCACTGGATACTTCGCTGCGCCCGCACACCCTGCGGGAATATGTGGGGCAGGAAGACGTGAAGAAAAGCCTGAGCATCTACATCCAGGCCTCCCTGAACCGGCACGAGCCGCTGGACCACATCCTGCTCTACGGCCCGCCCGGCCTGGGCAAGACCACCCTGGCCTCCATCGTGGCGGCAGAGATGGGACAGAACATCCGCGTGACCTCCGGCCCGGCGATCGAGAAGCCCGGGGACCTGGCGGCCATGCTCTCCAACCTGAACGAAGGGGATGTGCTGTTCATCGACGAGATCCACCGGCTTTCCCGCTCCGTGGAAGAGGTGCTGTACCCCGCCATGGAGGATTTTGCCATCGATATCATCGTCGGCAAGGGTCCCACCGCGCGGTCCCTCCGCATCCCCGTGCCGCGCTTCACCCTGATCGGCGCGACCACGCGCTTCGGCATGCTGTCGGCGCCGCTGCGCGACCGCTTCGGCATCATCTACCGGCTGGAGATGTATTCGCCGGAGGAGCTCTCACGCATCGTCACCCGCAGCGCGGGCCTGCTGAAGGTCAGGGAAGCCCAGCCCGAGGGCATGCTGGAGATCGCCCGCCGAAGCCGCGGCACCCCCCGCATCGCCAACCGCATGCTGCGCCGCGCCCGGGACTACGCGGACGTGCGCAACGACGGCGTTCTCAGCGCGCAGATGGCGGACGAGGCGCTGGTGATGAACGGCGTGGACAGTCTGGGACTGGACAAGACCGACCGCACCATGCTGGCCACCATGATGGACAAGTTCGCGGGCGGCCCGGTGGGACTGGATACGCTGGCGGCCACCACCGGCGAGGACGCGGCCACCATTGAGAGCGTATACGAGCCGTATCTGATGCAGCTGGGCTTTATCACCCGCACGCCCCGGGGACGCGTCTGCACCCCCGCCGCCTGGGAATACATGAACCGCAGGATGCCCGGCCAGGCCGCAGGCGCCGATTCCGAGCAGACGCAAATGGAGCTGTGACATGCGAACCGCCGATTTTGACTACACCCTCCCGGAAGAACTGATCGCCCAGACACCCATCGAGCCCCGGGATCACAGCCGGCTCATGGTGGTCAGCGCGCTGGACGACAGCGTGGAGCACCGCCGGTTCGACGACGTGATCGGGTATCTGGACCCCGGGGACGCGCTGGTGCTGAACGAGACGCGGGTGATCCCCGCGCGCCTGCTGGGTGTGAAGGAGGACACGGGCGTCCCCGTGGAGGTGCTGCTCCTGCGCAGGATCACGGCGACCGACTGGGAGGCCCTGGTGCGGCCGGGCCGCCGGCTGAAGCCCGGGACCTTCTGCCTGTTCGGGGACGGCCTCCTCCGCTGCGAGATCCTGGACAATGTGGAGGAGACAGGCGGGCGGACCGTGCGGTTCCGCTACGACGGCGTTTTCGAGGAGCTGCTGGACAGGCTGGGCGAGATGCCCCTGCCGCCCTACATTCACGAAAAGCTGACGGACCGGGAGCGCTATCAGACCGTATATGCCCGCACGGAGGGCTCCGCCGCGGCGCCGACCGCCGGGCTGCACTTCACCCCGGAGCTGCTGGACCGCATCCGGGCAAAGGGCGTGACGATCGTGCCGGTGCTGCTGCACGTGGGTCTGGGGACCTTCCGCCCCGTGCAGGCCGAGGACATCGGCGAGCACAGGATGCACTCGGAATGGTACGAGGTGACCCCGGAGGCCGCCGACACCCTCAACCGCATCCGGGAGGCGGGCGGGCGGCTGATCTGCGTGGGCACCACCTCCGTGCGCACCATCGAGACCGTGGCGGACGACAACGGCGTGATCCACGCCGGCAGCGGCGACACGGCCATCTTCATCCACCCGGGCGTGCGCGTGAAGGCGGTGGACGGCCTCATCACCAACTTCCACCTCCCCCAGTCCACGCTGCTGATGCTGGTCAGCGCCTTCCTCACCCGGGAGAAAGCCCTCGCGGACTACGCGGTCGCGGTGAGGGAGCGCTACCGTTTCTTCTCCTTCGGCGACGCGATGCTCATCCGGGGGCGGCGCGCGCCTTACGACACATGGGAATAGGGGCCTGCACGGCCATTCGCGGAGCGGCTTGCCGCTCCGTTTTTCCTTTGTACAGGATTTGCGTAATCCCCCGCTTTGCGGTATAATGCATGTGTGTGAGTTTGTCTCCACGCTGACTTTGTATGGATGTGATGTCATGCTGAAATATATCCTGAAGCGGATCCTGGCCGGCGTCATCAGCCTGGTGGTGCTGATCACCATCGCGTTTTTCATGATGCACGCCATGCCCGGCGGACCCTTCAGCCCCGATGAACAGAAAAACGTGCCCGAGGTGATCCTGAACCGGCTGGCGGAGAGCTACGGCCTGAACAAGCCGCTGTGGGATCAGTACATCGACTACTGGAACAATCTTCTGCACGGCGATCTGGGCATCTCCTTCAAGTATCCCGGCGTGAGCGTGAACGACAAGATCGCCTACCACTTTCCGATCTCGGCGCTGGTGGGCGGCATCGCGGTGGTGTTCTCGCTGCTGGTGGGCATCCCGCTGGGCATCGTGGCGGCGCTGAACCGCAAAAAGCCCGCGGATTACGGCGTGCTGGCCTTTGCCACGGTGGGCATCTCGGTGCCGACCTTCATCCTGGCGGTTCTGCTGCTTCTGCTCTTCGGCGAGGTCTTCAGGATGCCGATCGCCGTCTTCCACAGCGAACAGGTGCTCAGCTATGTGCTGCCGGTGCTGTGCCTGAGCTTCCACCCCATCGCCTACATCGCCCGGCAGACCCGGTCCTCCATGCTGGAGGCGCTGGAGAACGACTATGTCCGCACCGCGCGGGCCAAGGGCGTCAGCGAGCTGATGGTGGTCTCCAAGCACGCGCTGAAGAACGCCATGACCCCGGTCATCACCTACCTGGGGCCGCTGGTGGCGGGCCTGCTGACCGGCTCCTTCGTGGTGGAGAGCGTCTTCTCCGTGGGCGGCATCGGCAAGTATTTCGTCAGTTCGGTCAGCGATCGCGACTACACCATGATCCTGGGCATCGTCGTGTTCTACGGCGTCTTCGTGGTGGTGTGCAATCTGATCAGCGACATCCTGCTGGCCATCATCGACCCGCGCGTGAAGCTTGACAAGTGAGGTGTGTGCATGAGCGCCTATGACCGCTATAACGTGGATATCCCCGATAAGGACATGCCGCCGTCGATGTTCACGGTGGTCGGCGTCAGCGACGACGGCGATGAGATCGTGCGCCCTTCCACGTCCTACTGGCACGACGTGTGGCAGCGTTTCCGGCACGACCGGCTGGCGATGATCGGCCTGATCATCCTCGGCATCATGGTGGCGGCCTGCATCCTGATCCCCGAGTTCTCCGACAAGACCTATGACGGCATGGACTTTTTCAACAGCCGCCAGCCCCCGTCCCGGGAGCACCTGTGCGGCACCGACGCCATGGGCCGCGACCTGTTCATCCGCATCATGTACGGCGCGCGCATCTCGCTGGCGGTGGGCTTCGTGGCCGCGGCCATCAACCTCTTCGTGGGCGTCATCTACGGCGGCATCTCCGGCTATATCGGGGGGCGCACGGACATGGTGATGATGCGCATCGTCGACATCCTCACCGCCCTGCCCAGCCTGCTGTACGTGCTGCTGATCATGCTGATCCTGGGCTCCACCGTCCAGAGCGTCATCATCGCCCTGTGCTTCACCTCCTGGATCGGAACGGCGCGCGTGGTGCGCAGCGAGATCCTGCGCCTGAAGCACTCGGAGTACATCATGGCGGCCAAGCTGGCCGGGGCAAAGCTCCCCACGCTGCTGTTCCGCCATCTCGTCCCGAACGCCATGGGGCCCATCATCGTCTCCACCGCGTTCCTCGTGCCCAGCGCCATCTTCTCCGAGGCCTTCCTGTCCTTCCTGGGCATCGGCATCCAGGTGCCCATGGCTTCCTGGGGCACCCTGGCCAACGAGGGGCAGGCCTGGATGAGCGAAATGCCCTGGCTGCTGATCTTCCCGGTGGCGGCCATCTGCATCACCATGCTCTCCCTGAACTTCATCGGCGACGGTCTTCGCGACGCGCTGGACCCCCGGCTGAAGCACTGATCCATTCTTTCCCCGAAAAGGCGGTGAAACCGTGGCCCTGTTGGAAGTCCAGAACCTGACTACGACCTTCCGGATCGGCGTCGGCACGGTGCAGGCCGTGCGCGGCATCTCCTTCCATGTGAACGAGGGCGAGTTCCTCGGCATCGTGGGCGAGTCCGGCTCCGGCAAGAGCGTGACCATGCTGAGCGTGATGCACCTGCTGCCCGATTACGCGACCATCACGGCCGATTCCATCCTGTTTGACGGCGTCGAGATGACGGAGCTGAGCGCGAAGGAACTCCGGGCCATGCACGGGCGGGACATCGGCATGGTGTTCCAGGATCCGATGACATCGCTCAACCCGCTCTTCACCGTGGAGCAGCAGCTGACCGAGCCCCTGAAGATCCACCTCGGTATGAAGAAAAAGGAGGCCCGCGAAAAGGCCCTGGAACTGCTGAACGAGGTGGGCATCCCCGCCCCGGAGGAGCGGCTGCGGCAGTACCCCCACGAGCTCTCCGGCGGCATGCGGCAGCGCGTCATGATCGCCATGGCCCTGTCCTGCGCGCCGAAGATGCTCATCGCCGACGAGCCCACCACCGCCCTGGACGTGACGATCCAGGCGCAGATCCTGGAGCTGCTGGAGGCGCTGAAGCAGAAGTCCGGCGCGTCGGTGGTCATGATCACCCACGATCTGGGCGTCATCGCCAGCATGTGCAGCCGCATCATCGTGATGTACGGCGGCACCATCTGCGAGGAGGGCTCCGCCGCCGACATCTTCTACGATCCCCGCCACCCCTACACCTGGGGCCTGCTGCGCTCGGTGCCGAAGATCTCCACGGGCGAGCATCGGAAGCTGATCCCCATCCCCGGCACGCCGCCGGACATGCTCCGGCCGCCGGAGGGCTGTCCCTTCGCCCCCCGCTGCCGTCACTGCATGCGCATATGCAGGACCGTGCCGCCGCCGCAGACCGATCTCGGAGACGGGCACCGGGTGGCCTGCCACCTCATGCATCCCTGCGCACCCAAAATTGACCGGGAGTGACCGCCATGACCGAAACCGCCCCTCTTCTCTCCGTCCGTGACCTGCGGATGTGGTTTTCCGCCGACAGCAAGAGCCTCTTCGCCCCGAAAGCCGTGCTGAAAGCCGTGGACGGCGTGAGCTTTGATATCCGGCGCGGCGAGACCTTCGGCCTGGTGGGCGAAAGCGGCTGCGGCAAGACCACCGTGGGCCGCACTGTCGTGCGCCTGTACAAGCCCCGGGAAGGCCGGATCCTTTTCGGCGGCGTGGACATCGCGAACCTGAGCGGCAAGGATCTCGCGCCTTATCGCAGGCGCATGCAGATGATCTTCCAGGATCCCTATGCCTCGCTGGATCCCCGCATGACGGTGGAGTCCATCATCGCCGAACCGCTGAAGCTGCAGCACGTTCCGAAGCTGGAGCGCATCGCCCGCGTGTGGGAGCTGATCGACCGGGTCGGCCTGAAGCGGGACCACCTGAACCGCTATCCCCACGAGTTTTCCGGCGGCCAGCGGCAGCGCATCGGCATCGCCCGGGCGCTGGCCACCCGCCCCGAGTTCATCGTCTGCGACGAGCCGATCTCCGCGCTGGACGTATCCATTCAGGCGCAGGTCATCAACATGCTGGAAGAGATGCAGGAAGAGATGCACATGGCCTACCTCTTCATCTCCCACGACCTGTCCATGGTCAGCCACATCTCGCACCGCGTCGGCGTCATGTACCTGGGCCACCTGGTGGAGATGGCCGACATGGCGGAGCTGTATCAGCATCACCTGCATCCCTACACCACCGCGCTGATGTCCGCCGTTCCCATCGCCGACCCTGTGAAGGCCGCGACCACCAAGCGGATCGTGCTGCAGGGCGACGTGCCGACACCCATCGATCCGCCCAGCGGATGCCCCTTCCGCACGCGCTGCGCTTACTGCACCAAGCGCTGTTCGGAGGCACTGCCCGAGATGAAGGAGGTCTCCCCCGGCCACTTCCTCGCCTGCCATGTGATGCAGAACGCCTGACATTTCCCTTTGCTGCCTTCCGCTGCGCTTGACACGGGCGCGCGGCAGACTATAATAGTAACGGACTGAACGAAGACACACCGCCTGACCCCTCAGAGGATCGCGGCAAGAACAGGAGGGATTTCCCATGCTTCCCATCAGCATCACCAAGGCCACCGCCCTCAAAGAAAAGCCCACCGACGAGAGCAAGCTTGGCTTTGGCAAATCCTTCACCGACCACATGTTTCTGATGGATTACAATCGAAAGAGCACACGCTTCACCCCCATCCACACACGCGG
>JAEEGL011776149.1_pt1 | contig 25904 bp, 24 predicted proteins | sample 9134231 | NCBI WGS metagenome assembly JAEEGL01 (sample SAMN16246548, study PRJNA631951) | gut metagenome | biome: gut microbiome; feature: rumen; material: fiber-attached | host: Bos | place: Iran: Karaj | collected 2018-10 | reverse complement strand
GATGTCCTCATTGCTTGAACAACTGCTGAATAAAGGTAAAAGGGTAAAAAGGTAAAAAGGTAAAACCTTTACCAGCCCTTTGGCCTTATTACATATTATCTTTTTCATATCTTTTACTTTTTCAATTTTTTACCTTTTTACATTTTAATATTTCGGATTCTGAATCAGTCCGGGATTAACGGAGATAGCCGACTGTGGCAGAGGATACCACTCATACTTTCGGTCGCGCTTTTCGGGAAGACTGATGCCGTCTTCTTTAGCACGTCCCCAGAACCACCACTGCCCCTGTGTGAACTTGTCGAAGCGGCGCAGGTCGGTACGCCGGCGGTTGCCCTCGCCCAGATATTCCTTACCCCACTCGGAGAGCATCCAGTCCATATCGAACTGTGTGAAGCCGGGTCCGGGAATGCTGAGTGCAGCCGTACGGTCGGAAGTCTTGTAGTAGCGGCCGCGGACGGCATCGACATAGTTCTTGGCCTCGGCGCTGTTACCCTTACGCATCTCGCATTCAGCCACATTGTAGTAGGCCTCTGCCAGACGGAACTGCACATCGTCGATGCTCTTGAAGCCTCCTTGCTCATCATTCGGATAGAGCGGATACTTCACCAGACGAACACCTGAGTTGGTCTCGCCCCAACGGGGACTCATCACTGTCTCCAACTCTCGACCCTGATTGAGGAACGTGCCCAACTGATCGACATATACCAGATCCTGTCCGTCGCGGTCGGCATCGGCCTTCAGCACGTCGCCCTTACCGAAGTCGGCACGTATCACGCCTTTCAAGAACATGCCGGGGCCGTGGGTCTTCGTATTCACATCGTAGGTATAGTTCTGCTTGCGGATGTCACGATCGTCGAAACGCTCGTAGGGAGCACCCAGCTTGTCGCCATAGTCCAAGAAGCACTTGGCACCAGTGGAACCACCTGTAGGCAGAACGCTGCCGGAGTTGTCGAACGAGGGAACAAGACACACGCAGTTCCAGGCACCGATGCCATCGTAAGACTGTCCGAAATAGTCGGCATAGCCATACCACATGCCAACCATCGTGCGCACATTCGAGATGGCATTGGCAGCACCCTGTCCGTCCTCAGCGGCAAGGGCGAAGATCACCTCAGGACTCTTCACGTTGTCCATCGAGTAGAGGTTACGATAGTTGTCATCGATGGCATAGGTGCCGTAGGAACCGTTGATGATCTCCTTCGACAGTGCCTCGCACTCGTCATAGTGCCTCTCCCCGATGAACACCTCGGCATTGAGCAGCAGACGGGCCTTGAGCAGACGGTTCATAGCCTGGTTGGCACGGTTCACCATCGAGTGGCTGGCGTCGTCCTTGGCCAAGGCATTGACGGTTTCATCTAATTCCGTGGCAATGAAGTCGTAGATCTTCTTGCACGATGCGTCCCAGTCCGGATCAGCCGTCCCCGGTACCTCGCTGCTGGCAGAGGTGTTCAGGGGCAGCGCACCGCCCCAGAGCTCGAAGATGCAGTAATAGTTCCAGGCGCGGATGGTACGTACCTCAGCCACATACTGAGCCAACTTGGCATCGGTCATGCCCAGCCCCGAGGCACTCAGGCCCTCAAGGTCGCTGAGCAGCAGGTTTGCCAGTCCGATGGCTGTCCAGGCACCATTCCATGCATTGTTGATAATCGTAGACTCAGAAGTCCAGTTGTGCCACGAGAGCACGGTCTTCATGGCCTCGTCCCAGCCCCAGAGTCCGGCATTCCATACACGCCATGTAATCTGGTCGGCGGGGTATTCTGAGAGGTGGAAGAAATTCTCGCCTGCCAATGTCTGCGATGTCTGTCCGTAGATGGCAGCCACAGCACCTTTCACACTGGCCTCATTCTGGTAGTAGACACCGGCGTCGATACGGTCGTATACCTTCTCGTCAAGGTCGGTACAAGACGAAAGCCCCAGTCCCAATGCTATCGCTATGATGCTATTCTTTATTGTTTTCATAAGATTATCCATTTTCAATTATCAATTATCCATTATCAATTATCAATTAGTGAAACCGTACCGTAACGCCCAGACTTAACTGTGTGGCCTGTGGATAGGCACTATTAGAGTCGATGCCTGGAGTAATGCCTGTAGAGGTGACGATAGAGGGGTCGTTGCCTTCATATCCTGTCAGCGTGAACACATTCTTGGCTGTGAGATAAACGCGGAAGCTTTCCACCAGCTGACGGCTCTTCGGTGTCAGGGTATATCCAAGCGTGACATTGTCGAGCTTGAAGTAGTCGCCCTTCTCAAGGAAATAACTTGAGATGATACCACCGCTTGAGTTCACGTCGGCATAGTCGGTATATGCTTTACGCAGCACATTGTCAGTACCCGACCCTTTCAGCCCCATGCCATATTTGCGCATATTGAAGATCTCGAAGCCAAACGCACCACGGAACATCATACTCAGGTCCCAGTTCTTATAGCTCAGCGTAGTGGTCCACGACAGGAAGTGCTTGGGAGCGCCATTGCCGATATTCCGCTTGTACAAGGGGTCTGCCTGAGCTGCGGGAATGGCATTACCGTCATTGTCATAGATCAGCAGCAGTCCGCTGTCATCGATACCGGCGTGCTCATAGCCATAGAACTGGCCGATCTTCCCGCCCTCTTCCACGCGGAAGAAATACTCGCTGCTGCCAGGTCCCGGCTTCTGATACAGGTCGAGGTAAGCCATTTGGTAAGCGTCGCTCGAGAGCTTGGTCAGTTTGGTCTCTCCCATGCTCCAGTTGATACCAGTCGTCCACTTAAGGGCCTTCTTGGCCAGCACGTCATACTCGAGTGCCACTTCCACACCGGTATTCTTGGTGGTACCCACATTTACCAGGATGGTGTTGTAGATAAACGGAGGCTGCGGTGCCGTGTAGTTATATAGCAGATCCTGCGAACGGCGGTCGTAAAATTCCACGCTACCGCGCAGGCGGCTGTTCAGGGCCACGAAATCCACACCGATATTGAAGGCCGTTGACTTCTCCCAAGCCAGATCGGGATTGGCATTCAGCGACGGGGCATAACCGTTGATCCACTGGTTGTCGATCAGGTAGGCCCCACGGGTGCTATAGGTGGCGATACTCTGATAGGCATTGAAGTCAGAGCGCCCGGTCACACCATAGCTGATGCGTGGCTTCAGGCTTTGGAAGCTCTCTTTCAGACCCTGGGCAAACGGGGTGCTGGTGATTTCCCACGCCAGCGATGCAGACGGGAAGTTACCCCACTTTTTGTTAGCACCGAACTTGGTGCTGCCCTCGCGGCGCATAGAGGCCGATGCGTAGATCATATCATTGTAGTTATAATTGATTCGTCCGAAGAATCCGATCAGTGTTGATTCCGACGATCCGGCCCAGAGATTGGCCTTGCCGTCGCGCAGATAGCTGCCGCTGCCGATACCGTGATACGACAGCGCGTCATACACGAATCCCATGTTCTCGTTACCTGTCTGCTCCCAATTGCTGCGTTCCCACGAATAGCCGAGCACGGCCTTCAACTGGTGCTCATTCAGCGTCATCGTATAGTTCACCAGCCACTCCAGCCGGTTGGTCCACCATTTCTGATAGTTAATGCGGGCGCGGCCGTCGTAGCCGTTCCAGAACGATTCACTCGATGTCGTCGGTGTGTAGAAGTTATCCTTCAGGTCATTATACTGCAGGGCATAGCTCAGCGAGGTGTTCAGGTTGTGCTGTTCCGTCTGCAGGATGTTCATCTTCACGTCGGCATTGCCCAGGATATAGATTCGGTCACCCTGGCTCACGTTCTCCCTCAGGTCGTTCACGGGGTTGTGGATGTCCGTCGGAGAGTTAGGCTGATAATAGCTGCCGTCGGGGTTCTTTACCGGGATGGTGGGATTCATCGTCAGGGCCGTGTCAAACAGTCCGTCGTTGCCCCAATCCTCATGCACCTTGCGGGCCGAGAGCGACGCATTCAGCTGCAGTCGGTTGTTCAGCACCCGCTGCTCGCCCACAAAGCGTGCTCCGTATTCTTCACGTCCGGAAACGATATCCAGACCGTTACCTTTCTTATAGTTCAGCGACATTCCGAAATACCCGTTCTTCCCCGATGTGTCGATGGAGAGATACTGGTTCAGGCTGTAACTGACCGGCCGTGTGATCTCGTCCCACCAGTCGGTATCGGCACCATAGTCCTGTCCGCGGCGTGAACGGCGGAACTCGTCGGTAGAGAGAATTTCAATCCGCGGCTTCTGCACGTTCAGTGCCACATAGCTGTCGTAGGTCACGTTGGTCACTCCCGCCGTTCCCGAGCCTTTCTTGGTCGTCACCAGAATCACGCCGTTGGCACCACGCGTTCCATAGATGGCGGCACTGCCGGCATCCTTCAGTACGGTAATCGATTCCACATCCTGGGTGGCGATGTTACGCAGGTCGCCGCCGGCAATACCGTCAATGACGATCAGCGGTCCGTTGCTGGCTGTCAGACTTCCCGCACCACGCACCTGAATGGCACTCATGGCGTTGGGGTTGGCGTCGGCCGTGGTAGCCACGTTCAAGCCAGCCACCTTACCAACCACCAGAGCCATGGCGTCCGTGGCAGCTCCCTGATTGAACTGATCCTTGCTGATCTGCACCACAGAGCTTGAAATCTCTTTCTTGGCCATCGAGCCATAGCCCACCACTACGACTTCGTTCAGCTGTGCCACATCCTCCTTCATCGTCACCTCCATACCGTTTTTGGCAGGCTGTTCCTGAGGGTTATAGCCGATGTAGCTGAACATCAACGTTGCTCCAGGCTGGCACTGCAGGCTGAAGTTGCCGTCGAAGTCTGTCACTGTACCGTTAGATGTTCCCTTGACCATGACGGAGGCACCAATGACACCTTCACCCGTCTCGTCTTTCACATGCCCACTGATGGTAGTCTGTGCAGAAACATCCAAGGCAAAAAACACCACCGCCAGCATTATCAGCAGGCGATAACAATTTTTTTTCTGTCTTTTCATTTTCATTTGGTTTAAATTAATTGATTGGAATATTATTATTAATCGAAATTCCCGTTTATAACCATCATATAGTTAAACATCTATTTGGAAACGAATTACCATAATTTGAAGACTCGGCTTTGCCGCTTGCCTATGCAAGAATTTGATCCACGAATTTTTATATTAATTATTCAAATTCGTTTCCTTTCAATCCTTACCGCCGCTCCCCCGCTGCGTGCTAGGTGCAGCTTCAGACTGTCATTCTTTGTCACTTCTATCTGGCGGATAGTCATCTCGTAGGGATTAGTTTCAAAGTTGGCTTCAGGCCCGTCTTCGTAGATAACTGCAAGGTATGTGGCATCTTCGTCTAGGAAGTCGAGGGGTATCGTCAAATCCCTGGCTTCCTCGTTGGTGATGCTGCCGATGAACCATCGGTCGCCGCCACGCTCCTTTCTCGCCATCGTGATATATTTCCCGATCTCGCCGTTAGGCACCAGTGTGCGGCTCCATGTCGTAGGACAACTCTCGATGAATGTCAGTGCAGGCTGTCCTTCGTAGTTCTCGATGGCATCTGCGGCCATCTGCAAGGGACTGTAGATCACCACGAACTCGCCCAGCTGCTTGGCCAGGGTGGAGTGGGGATGCGTACCCTTCACGATCTCCGAGAAGTTGAAGATGGCCGGCGTGAAATCCGTCGGACCTGCGAGACCGCGGGTAAACGGCAGCGTGACGGTATGCGAGGGAGGATTCCCGCCCCTTCTGTCCCAGGCGTTGTACTCTTGCCCGCGCACCCCCTCCTGGGTCATCAGGTTGGGCCATGTGCGCTGGATACCGGTAGGCATGGCGGGCTCGTGATTGTCGATCATAATATGATGCTTGGCGGCGCACTCTATCACACGACGGTAGTGACGGATGCCATACTGTGACTTGGCCAGTTCCTTCCCGTCGAACAGATGCCCGACATAACCGGTCTTCACGGCACGGATGCCCAGTCTGGAGAACCAGGCGAAGGCTTCATCCATCTCCTCCTCCAGCAATGCTGCTCGCCCCCATGTCTCCGTATGCCCGATAAAGCGCACACCCTTGGAAGCGCCATACCGGCAAACCTCCTCCATGTCGAAATCCGGATAGGTCTTCAGATAAGTCACCTCCTCCCCCTCTCCCCATCCTGGGTTCCATCCCTCGGCCAGCACGCCGCTGAAGCCGTGGCGCGCGGCAAAGTCCATGTAGCGCTTCACGTTTTCTGTGGTAGCGCCGTGAGTGGGCCCCATCTCCCAGGTATTCTGCTTCTTGTGGATGCTCCACCAGATGCCGATATAGCGGCCAGGCTCTATCCATGAGGTGTCTTCGATGCGGGACGGCTCGTTGAGGTTCAGCATCAGGCGCGACGTCAGTAGACCTCCTGCCGTCTGGCTGATGATTATGGTGCGCCAGGGACTTTTCAGTTCGCCCTTTGCATACACCTTTACCCCGTTCTGCCATGGCGTGAGGGCTGTCAGCAGACGGACTGCTCCGTCGGCTCCACTGCGCGGCGTGAGGTTGATGCTCGCATAGTCTTCAAGTGCAGCCTCATGAATGGCGAGGTACAGATCTTTCTCATATTCTATAGTAAGAGGTGTGCAGACCGTGTCTTTTCTGCTCAACAGGTCTGAAGTATAGATTCCTTCAAAATACGCCGTGTGGTTCGACGGAATCGACCAGGCTTTGGCATCGTGTGCCAAGACAATCTCGGTCAATTCCTCCTGAATACAATACTCTTTACCTCTGTTGTCGTCTGGCAGAATATAGCGGAAGCCAAACCCGTCGTTGAATACGCGGAACACCACTCGCATGCTGCCCCCCGTCTTTTCCAAGAAACTGACTGTCAGTTCGTTGTAGTGGTTGTGTACTGTCTCGTCCTCACCCCAAGGCTGACTCCATGTCTCATCCTTCGTATCCCGGCTCACATGTCCCATTTTTACATGCGCGCCTACCTCTTTATCATCAAGAAGAAAACCCAGACGGGAGGGGCTGACCAACGGACGGTTCTGGTAGTTCACCATGTAGAACGCATGTTGGTCCTTCACGCCGACGGTCACCGTCACGGCTCCGTCGGGTGAAGTTACCACAACATTTTTGGCGTTGCAAACGAAAACGCCTGAACTAACAAAATTACCAACTAATATAACTAAACTAACAACCAATTTGTTCATTGTTCCTAATTGTTTTTATTGACGTGAATGATTTAAATTTTTGATTTCGTCGGCAAAGTTATGTGTATTTCTGACGGCATCCAAGCACACCAAACAAATATCAAAGTGGTGAAAAATGCAAGATGTTGATAATAAACCGTTTATAAAAAAGACTATCCTGAAAAATCTAAATCAAATCAATCGGTTTTTTGCTAAAAATACGATTTGATGTTTGGTGGAATGAAAAAGTTTTAGTACTTTTGCACCAGACACAAAAAAAGAAATGACGATGAGACAGTATTTGTTGATATCTATTCTATGTCTGCAGACTATGATGGGCTTTGCAAGCGATGTCAGGCATCTGTATGTGAAGCTTGACAGTCTGATAGCACACTATCAGGAAACAACGGCTGAAAAAGAAAACCGGATCCGGAATCTGAAGGATGGTGTAAAGACGATGTCGCTGACAGACGATCAGACGTACGATCTGAACCTCCGCCTTTATGACGAATATGTGGCATTCAGGTTCGATTCGGCCTTCTATTACGTGGAAAAGAATGTAGAGCGATTCCGTCACACTGACGACCACGACCGTTTTGCTGCCAGTGCTATTCGCATGGCCCATATCCTCTCCGTTACCGGACTCTTCGACAGGGCGCGCCGCCTCATGGATGAGATCGACCCTGAGCAGCTGGGCGATGAGCAGTGCGTGGCCTACTATAACCAGCATAGCGAACTGAACCTGTATCGGTCGGAGATGGCACAATATACACCTTATTTTAATGACTATATCCAGAAAGCGCAATATTACCGTCAGCTGATCATCCAGACAGCCCCCAAAGACAGCTATGACTATATCTTCAGTCTGGCCACTTACACCTGTGAGACAGGTAATCCCGACAAGGCCATTCAGATGATGGAGGCCTGGCTGCCAAAACTCGATGTCAGCACCCGCGACTATAGCATCGTCACCAGCACGCTTGCCTATTTCTATCAGTGTAAGGGTGACAGGGAACGCCAGGAATACTATCTCCTGCTCAGTGCCATCAGCGACGAGCAAGGAGCTATCCGGGAAAATAATTCGTTGCGCTCGCTGGCTGAAATCCTGATGGCGCGCGGCGAAAACGATATCGCCTACCGCTATCTCTACCAGTCGATTACAGAGGCACGGTTCTATGGCAGCCGCCTTCGAATGATGCAGGTGGGACGGATGGCACCGCAGATCATGAACCTCTATGACAAGGAGCGCGCACAGACACAACGGAACACCTATATCTATCTGGGCATCATCTCTTTCATCTCCCTGATCCTGCTTGGCATTATGGCCTACACGCTTGTACTTCTGAGGAAGAAGAAGGCTGCCAGTAGGCAGATTAAGGCCATGAACAAGACTTTGACGGCTCATAATGAACAGATCCAGGCCGCCAATAGTCAGATGAAAGAAGCCAATCGCATCAAAGATGAATACATAGGACGCTTCCTCGAACTTAGCAGCAATCTGATTAAGCAGGGAGAAGATCGCAACAAGCAACTCAACCGTCTGGCCCGTGACCGCAAGTTGGAGGAACTCTATGCGGAATTGAAGAGCTCGCAGGCCATCAATAACGGCATCCGGATGTTCCATCAGAATTTCGATGAAGCATTCCTCAATATCTATCCCGCCTTTATCAGTGAAGTGAATAAACTACTGATGCCTGACAATGCTTTCGTGATAAGCGAAGGTGACAGCCGTCGCCTGACTACAGAACTTCGCATCCTGGCCCTGATCCGTTTGGGAATCAGTGACAATCAGGATATCGCTGATATCCTCCGCTCCAGCATCACTACTATCTACACTTATCGCTCAAAACTCAAGTCACGTTCGGTCAATAAGGATACCTTTGAAGATGATGTTCGTAAGATCGCGACATACTGATAGCCCTTCGATCCTATGGGTGTATTCTGTATAGTTAGGACTTCCTATCGTACACCACGATAGTAGAAATACCCGAAAGGGCTATAATTATAATCTCGGTTTCCGTCGGCATCATAAGTAATCTTGCCAACGAACTTGTAGATGGTGTCGATGCGCTGACGGATATAGGCCTCCGAATGCTTATCAACAACAGAGCCGTTGATGGAATCAACAGCCAAAGAGTCTGCATCACTTACTGCCTTTCCTGTCTTACTGCCACAAGCTACAAACATGATAGCGACTAACGAGAATAAAAGAATCTTCTTACTCATAGATAATCTGTTTTCGATCGCAAAATTAGCAAAAATATACGAGAACAACAAGAAGTATGGAAAAATATACATAAAAAAATCGCCAAGCGCTTATTTATAGCGACTTAGCGATTCCTCTGTTGGGGTACTCGTATAGGTAACCGTGAATTCGAATGATTACGAATGAGACCGTATGAGCCCCAATTTATTGATTTTTATTGACGTTGGACGAATTACATCATTCGTTCGCATTCATTCGATTTCATTGAGTTTCATCCATCACGCCAAAATCACGCCAATTTATTCCGAACCGCTAACCGAATCAATGATGTCCTTTGTATGACACAAAGATTTTACGGTTTGGCCCAAAGTCGACAAACATCTTAGTTCGTCGAGTTGTAATTTACACCTAATAATTTCAAAAAACACTAAATAGTCCTAACGGCATCACCTACTCCTCAAAGCAAGTTATTACGCAGGAAGAACTGCTCAGAACACTTACGTGAACGTTTTGCGTATACAAAATTAGTTATTGTCAACCATACTTCCAAAAGCAACGGTGAAAAAACACCGATTATTATAATCTTTTAAGGATTAACCGAAATACGCTAGAGAGAATACTACCTATATTATAAAAGGTATAGAATTAACCAAATTACCCGAAAAAAAATCTCCGTATTCCAAACTAAACCAAAAGTTTCGAGTACAATTATCAGAAATACAAATAAAACGAGTAAATTTGGAGGACAATGGCAAAGTTAGAGTATAGTTTATCCGCACGGACCCAAGATGGGACAGGAAGAAATGAAGTGTTGCTCCGTTTCTTCCAAGGAAATCAGTTCAATCTTCGGGCCAAGAGTGAAATCTATGTTAATCCTGACTTTTTTGAATATTATGTGAACCGTAGTCGGACTTATGAAGAGGGTATAAGAATACCTGATAGGGTAATATCTGCGACAGTAAAAGTTGCAGAGCAGAAGCACTGGTATCTTCGTGGTAGTGGTCTGATAGTCGTTGATGGCAGACGTCTTGAAACAGAAGATGTGAAGCACCATAGGGATATGATGAAACGACTTGAAGACATGAAACACTACATCTTTGAACAGTACGAGAGCGCAGACAAAGATTCTATCACTGGTACATGGTTAAGAGATGCTGTTGAGAAGTTCAATCATCCTAACAAGTTGCAACGATGCGGAAAGTCATTCTATGAACTTGTAGAGGAATATATTGAGAAGAAGAATATGTCGAAAGAAAGTGAAAGTATCTTCAGAGTATTCATCCGGTCTATTTCTCGCTACGAAAGCTACATCAGAGCAACAGACAAGCGACGAAAGAAGTTCGTATTTGACATCAACCTTGTTACCAAAGACGACATTGAAGGATATGCAGACTATCTTCGTAATGAGAACAGTCTTTCCAAGCAGATGCCCACACTATTCAAGAAATTGTTGACAGAGTACCCTGCATGTTTGAAGAAGGGACGCAATATCATCGAAGAACGTGGTGAGAATACTATTATCAAGATGATGAGCCGGCTGAAAGCATTGTTCAACTACTTCTTCGAAAAAGGCTTGACGAAGAATCGTCCATTTGAATATATTAAGATTGGCACTCCTAAGGTAGGCACTCCCTATTACATCACCATAGGGGAGCGTAATCAGATTATGAATGCTGACCTTGATCTTGCATGGGAGGAACTTAGCGAAAAAGAACGTAGGGACGTCCGGATGCCGATAGATACAATAAAGACTCAAAGGGATATTTTCATCTTCCAGTGTTTTGTCGGCTGTCGTGTTGGTGACTTGGTGAAGCTTACTGAGAATCACATAAGCAACAAAATGCTTATTTATACTCCACACAAGACAAAGGACAGCACGGGAGAGACTGTCAGAGTACCTCTTCTACCAAAAGCCTTCAACCTTATCAATCAGTACCGAGGCAAGGATAGTCAGGGACGGTTATTCCCGTTCATTACTCCGCAGAAATATAATGAGGCTATCAAAGTCATTTTCAAAATGGCGGGCGTAACGCGAAGTGTTGAGGTTCGCAACTCGTTAACTGGTGAGACTGAGTTACATCCGATAAACGAAATCGCAGCAAGTCATCTTGCCAGACGAACATTCGTCGGAAACATCTACTTGAGTGTCCAGGATCCGAATCTTATTGGAAAGATGAGCGGTCACGTGGAAGGAAGTAGGGCTTTCAAACGTTATAGGAACATTGAAGACTCGACATTACGTGAAGCTGTAAAACATCTCAAAGGATAAAATTAATTTGTATACAAGTGAGAGCATCGTCATGGTGCTCTTTTTTATAGAAGAAGAGTATCGGATTTACTAAAGCCCATTTTTATCCTCCGTATAAAAAACTATTCGTAGTTTTGATAGTACAATATATAGAAGGACAAGAAAGGACATATGAGCCAATCCTCCTAGTATTATATTTTTCAAATTGTTTTATATGACACCAAAAGAAAAACTTTATTTAGAACTTCTCACCGTTGAGAACGAAGTTCAAAAGATGAAAGGGCAGAGCGAGAATAATCTCAATCTTGCAGAATTTGTCAATTCAAGGGAATTCAAGCACAATGCCAGAACTAGTAAAGTTGATAAATTGAAGGAACAAATCGAGTCTGCTCAAAAAGAAGCAAAAAGATTGGCATGGCTTGAAACTGATGAAGGTAAAGCTTACAAAAGGAAGATAGAAAAGGAAATAAAAACCATTTGGGATGAGCATGAGAAACTCAAAAAGGATACACACGACTACGTACAAGATCTGGTACATATATTACTAGGCGACAGTTTTGATGTGGTCAATTTTGGGCATTGTGGTTTCAAAGTGTATATGAGTAAGGGATATACTAAGGAAGAAATTGAGAATAGCCATTTTACACCATTATTCGAAATTTACCATCAAAAACCGTTCTTCCACTCTGACGCTTCTCGATGGATACTTAGCTATGCATCTTCTGGAGAGTTTGAACTTGGTTCAGACAGGATCCCCACAAAATTTCTCATTGGACTTGCTAAATTTGTAAGTGACGAAGAAGCTTTGAGCTCTTTGATGGAACGTTTGGATAGTTTTTATAATCAGCAAAATGCTTTGGAAATTGAACTATACCGTCTCAATGAAAAATTAGAAGACCTTTAACGATAATCATTATACTATTGGGGATTCTTCTCGAAAACAGCCAATAAGGTATAATCGAGAAGAGTCCCCAAGTAGAATAATATCAGAGATAGAATGCGAACTTTGAGCCTTTCAAACCGATTCCGTAATCACCGGTCATTCAGTCATTTTTCCTAACGTACCTTATTATATATGTAGGTAGTTATATATGTAGGTAGAACCCGAAGAAATCTTCGCCGAGGAAGATGAGTGTCATCTTTCTTATACATATTAAACTTGTACTTTTATTAATTTCTACATTAATCATCTTCTCTCGGATATTTATAGTTGGGATCCTGCGTAGCAAAATGCTGGTAGCGCACATGAACTTCATTCCAAAAATCGTTTAACTGAAGAACATCCTGAGTAGAATAACCCAAGTCCCGACAAAAAACAGCCATCGTATGACAAATATTGACTTCCGGATCTTCAGTAAAGGAGGTGTCGTGTGCCCAGGTATTATCATCGTCGCAGTTGTCGCAGTTAAGAATCGTATCCCTGCTCCAATCATAACGACAGGAAAGTTCAAGGAAGGGAGATAAATCTTTTCCTGTGAGAAAATTATTTGTGGCTATCATTAACCGAAAATCACTGCCATATATATCAGCACCTTTGTACGGAAGGACGGAATCCTCGCCATTATAATGAAAAAGCAGAGTTCCACAAACCTCATAATCATCATCAAAAGCGTCTCTTTCTCTTTTAACCAAACTGTCACAGATGTCAGCCATCTTCAGACGAAGTTCTTTTGTCAGATCGAACAAGCGGCTATTTACAGCTTTCATCCGCTCCCATTCCTCTGGAGTTTCCTTGAACATCCAGTTTAGTAAAGCACGACGCTCGTCAAGGAGTAGACGCAAATTCATCTTTAAGGACTCCTCGTCTGGAATATTAACAGATTCTGGATCACATCCGACTATGTTACGAATCTCTGCCTCCACTTCTAGGAGTCTACTTTTCTTAACCTTGAAAGACTTTTTCCTATAAACTATAAATCGATCAAAGTTGTCATTCAAAATGTCTATAAGTTTCTCTTTCATAATACATACCTTTATTTTTTCTGCAAAAGTACAAATAATAAAAAAAGCAAAAGTATGAAATATAAAAGATGGTATAGGGAACCATTCTTTTGTTACGAAATGAATATTAATTGAAACGAATAAAGTTCATTATCCTTAAAAAGATATAATAATTTTATGTATAATTCACTTTTGTTTGGCTATTTACCTAGACAGAAGGTGATGCGGCCTGTCTTATCCATGAAGCCGCGCTTCTTCTCATACTTCCCCTTGCCATAGACCACGGCCAGACCATTTGAGTATGTGATATCATCGCCAGTAAAGATTGCCTCGTTATTCACCTTGAAGAGCCGCTGGCCTGTCTTGTCGATGATGTAGCAGGAGTCCATCTTCTGAATCTGTGCCACACCGTCCATGAATTTGCGACCCCACCAGCCGTCTGGAAGTTCGATCACCATCTTGCCGGATGGGTCGATATAACCTGAGTGGGAATTTATGTTCTCTTCACTATTGTCAGGAGTCCTTACTGCTGCCAGTCCTTCGCTGAAATCGCCAGCCATGCTGAAAACGCCCTGAAAAGCCTGCTCGCCCGTCTTGTCAATATAGCTGAACCATTCATGCTCATCGTTCACAAGCACTGCACAGAGGCCCTCGTGGAAGTCGTTGCCATCGCTCTCAGCCATCGTACCATACTGGTAGGGAATGACCAGTTCACCTTTGGTATTAATATAACCTACCTCTCCCACTTCGTTCACCACGATGGCCATGCCGTCGCTGAACTCATGGGCATAATGGAATTTGTGAGGAATGACCACATTTCCCTCATGGTCTTTGTAGCCGAACTTCCCGTCTTCGTAATCACAGGTCAACTCCATCGGGTCTATCTCCTCCTTCGGTTTCTCGACCCTGCGACCTTGCAGGTCAATATAGAAACGTTCATCTTTCAATGTGACACGAGCCACACCACCCCGGAATTTATCCAGAGATTCACAGCCCTCGATGGCCTTGGCGATGGCTTCTAAATCATACTTTTCTTCTACCACGGCATCGACGGAATCCACTGTCGTACTGTCTGTACTTTCCGTAGTGTCTGTCTGATCTGCCTGATTCTGCTTACTGCCGCACGAGGCGATGAACAATGCAAGTGTCATCACCAGTGCGATTCTGAATTTCTTTTGTATTTTCATTTTCTTGAATGATTGGTTATTGGGTTGAAAAAGTCTTAGAAGCCGAGGAACTCTTTGAGGCCAGGGGTATTTTCGAGGTCTGCCCTGTTCAAATAGAATGAACTGGGAGGAGCTAATTCGAGATACTTGTCAAGGAACTCTTCCCAAGACAGCTCGAAATAGTCCAGTGGAATGTAAAATGACTTAGAAGCACCTGCCGAGCGGTTGCCAGCTTGTATATAGACGGAAAAACCGCCCAACTCACGCTTCTCAATCTTATAGATTTCCAGATCCCAGCCAGCACTACTTACACGCGCCGGTCGCACGAAGAAGCTTTCCTTCACGGGGTTGTACTTTTCTGCAGCTCCTCCATTCATGTGGATGTAATGCCTCAGGAACCCTTCATAGTCCCATTCTTTCCAGACCGTACGGAATTTCTCGTCGCTACCAGGATTGTAATAGGTTACGTACTGGTATTCGCCATCCTCGTCTTGCTCGATGGCGTACGTCCATTCTGGATTGAGCATCTCTTTTGTAGCCCAGAAATAAGTCTCCTTCATCCGCTCGAATGCCTTGTCGATATAGGCATTCACATCGTAGTCGTATGGGAATTTCTCGCTCATTGTATATTCTATTAAACGGTGCAAAATTAGCGAAATTATACGAGAACAACAAGAAGTATGGAAAAATATGCAATATTCCGATTATATTTCGTAATTTATTTCTTCGCGCACATAATATAATAGTACCAAAAAGATGAGTATTTGCCTCGTTCCATATCCAATTTGCGAAAATGGGGAATATTCCTAAACGATTTCTCCATTTATTGGTAAAATATACAGAATCATAACACAATAATTAATATTAATAATATGATTAATCCAAGAAAAGGTAATATGTATGATTTCGTTACTCATACATGGAATGCAATAAAAGGCAAATGCAGTCATAACTGTGCATATTGTTATATGAAAAAGAGGAAACAGAGTAGCCTCCATTTTGACAATAAGGAACTACTCACTGATTTAGGAAGCAATAATTTCATTTTTGTTGGTTCTGGAACCGACATGTTTGCTAATAACATCAATCCCATCTGGGTAACCCGAGTTTTAGATTATTGTAACGAATTCAACAATAAGTATCTTTTCCAAAGTAAAGATCCTGCCAACATATTGCGACATATAGACCATCCTGTTTTCCAGAAATCAGTTGTATGTACAACGATTGAGTCTAACCGATTTTACCCTTCAGTTATGGGAAAAGCTCCTGCCATAGAAGAAAGAGTTTCTGCAATGGAGAAGATATCCGACAAAGGAATAACAACTTTCGTAACATGTGAACCCATAATGGACTTCGACGTTGATGACTTGACGTCCTTGGTTTTACGATGCCACCCACGACAGGTCAATATTGGACGGAATTCATGGCCTGAAGTATCCATCCCTGAACCAACAAACGTTAAAGTTGCAGAGTTCATATCTAAAGTTACGCCTTTTACTCATGTCAAGTTGAAGAAAAATATATGGGAATACAATCAAGAATCTGTTCAAGGGAGTTTTATTCTTAACTCCTATACACTATTCTGAAACAGACAAGAAGTAACTTAGGATGTAGGTAGAACCCGAAGAAATCTTCGCTGAGGATGAGTATCATCTTTCATATGGAGGAAGAGTATCACCTTTGTCAAATGAAGATGTATACCTCTTTTCTATGATTTTATTTTGAGGAATCCCATTAATGAAATGTTGACTTGATACCATACACAGCCCGTTTTATTAATTTAGTATGACATTTATATTCGTAAGTCCAAACATTTTATTATCTTTGCAACCAAAATTATCATAGCAATATGGGAAATCTGAGTGTTGATATACAAAAACTCATAAAGTATAATCCATCAGAAGTAGAGTTTACAGAGAATGGCAAAATCGGATGGAAGACGAAAGAGGGTGATATTCTGATTCCTGCAGAATATGACCAAATCGAGAAGTGTGCAACATCATTGTATCTCCGCCAAGGGCTCGATTATGAAATCCTTAAATTCAATGGAGAAGGCGAGGCTTACCTGCACAATTACGACAAAGGTTCTTTATTCGTTGAAAACCAAAAATATGGTTGGCGTACAGTGGACAAGATCATTATTCCTGCTTTTTATGATGAAATTTATTACTGGAGTGACAACGTATTCCCTGTAGTGAAAGATGGACGGCACTACTATATAAATGAGAACCAAAAGGAAATTCTAACAAACATTCGCCATCCTGAGATTATTGAAGAGGATGATTTTCCTTTCACTTGCAACACCCACGACAAAAGAGTTCTAACAGTGTTTGAATATGTTGGACAGCCAGAAATAAAAGATTCAAACGTAGTAAAGCTGGATACTTGGGTGAAATTGGACCGCATCAGTAATCAGGAGATAATGGATTTATTAATCAATCCAAAAGATGAAGCATCAATAGCAGAAAAGGACTTGGAATTTTTCAACTCGGAGTCTTCCTATGAATTCACTGCATATATGGCCAAGTCTACAGAAGAAGGAATAAACGATTGTCTTGATATGATGGAACAAATGGGGGCATTCAGCAGGACATGGTATTATATCATTAAGGTCTGGAAACCTGAAGGCGAGTCACCTACAGCAGATGAATTAAGATATCTAAGGTACTTATTGGAAAATAAAGGGAGTATAGGCAGGCCCATATTTGCCTTAGCTCATGATTCAAACCTTAAACACGGTGAGACTAAGTTGTTTATGTTAACCTTCTACAATGAAGGTGAACTAAGATCTCATCGTGCGTTTGACTGGTATGACTTCTTAAATAGACATACTCTTTCAGAAACAAATGGACAACTAACAATACATGGGGAAATAAACGAGTACGAGAATAAAGAATACATTAATGAAGCTCTGTGGTATCGCTTCGATGGTGAAATTGAAAAATTTGAATATTTCCCTGAGAAAAGTTGGGAAGATGCGGAGAGGGTTCTTGACTTTCTTAAACAATATGATAATAGCTATAAGCATATTGTATATAACATAGTTTTCCATTTATTTTCTATCTTTGAACTGAATACAAAAGATTACGACGAATTCATACTCAACAAAATAAAGTGGCTGCTTGATAATGGAGCTAACGTAAATGTACACAAATGGAATGAGACTTCTTTAGATTTAATCCAGAAGCACACATCAGGAGAAGAAGAAGCTTATTACAATGCAAATTCTATCGAGCGGTGCATTAATCTTCTTCGTCAAAATGGAGGAAAGACTATGGAAGAAATAATGATAGAAGAAGCAATGAACAATGACTACCGGATAGAAATAGAGAAAATAAGAGAAGGACAATAAAATCCGCAATACTCCCCAAGTTTTTCATATTTCGTACCTCAAATTGAGCTTTTTATTTAGTACCGTCAACCAGTTCATTTATACCATACATATACAACTGATGCCTCATAAGTCATAGTATTGTTATCTTTGCAGTAAAATCAAAAACAAAAAAGAACGAAATATATCTTTAGAGGGAAATTAATATGAAAATCATTAAAGAAGAAATAGACAAAATGCCAGAGATTGACCGCAACAAATTGATGAAAAATTGGACTGACTCTGAATGGACGGATTTTTTCTGCCCAAATGGAACGATGCCATTAGAAGAGTTCCGAAAATATGCACACGAAATAACAGAAGATTGATCATTTTGAAGATATTAGTTCTAACTTTGTCCTAAATTCCAAATATAATGACTATCTTTGCACTATGGTAAGAAAAAGGATTGAAGAACTGCTCATAGAATTGAGCGTGGGAATATACGAAAAAGAGAGTGAACTGGCACTTTCTATGTTGGCTACACTTGCAGGAGAGAGTATTATCTTGCTAGGTCCTCCAGGAGTTGCAAAGTCAATGATAGCAAGACGACTGAAGTCTGCATTCAAGAACTCAAGTTCGTTTGAGTATCTTATGTCGCGATTCAGCACGCCTGATGAGATATTCGGCCCAGTCAGCATCAGCAAGTTGAAGGACTCAGACAAATATGAGCGTAGTATTGACGGATATCTTCCTACCGCAGATGTTGTATTCCTTGACGAGATATGGAAAGCCGGTCCCGCTATTCAGAATACACTATTGACTGTTATCAATGAAAAGTTGTTCCGCAATGGTGATAAGGAGATTTCACTGCCTCTGAAATTGCTCATGGCGGCCAGCAATGAACTTCCGACACAGGGTGAAGGACTTGAAGCATTATGGGACCGCTTCATCATCAGAATCGAATGTTCAAATATCAAGCAGGAGCGGAACTTCTTCGCAATGTTGACTGACAACAATTCAGAAGCAGAGATCCTGGTGAACCAGAATTTGCAGATTACTTCTGATGAGTATAAAGAATGGAGTAAAGCAATTGATACAATCGAAGTTCCTCAGAACGTCCTAAAATCCATTGGTGTCATCCGAAAGGCTATAGGTAGTGTACCCGTCAGTTCTTCTGACGAGCATCATAATGTCTATGTCAGTGACAGACGATGGAAGAAGATTATCCGTCTGCTCAGAACTTCTGCATTTATCCACGATAGGACATCAGTCTCTCCAGCTGACTTGGTCCCTATATACAACTGTCTTTGGCAGGAGCCTGATGAAGCCGAAGGTATTAGGCATATTGTTATTCAGTCGCTATTCTCAGAATTCTGTGCCCGTCTTGCAGACATCAAACTAGCATTGGAAGCAGATATTAGGGTAAGCAGACAACACAGGGCGACCACAAAAGCAAGGAATCAGATGGCTACCAAAGACCAACGGAAGAAGATACACGACTCCTACTACTATCATGTGCTTGACCACGACACGGGTAACACCTACATCTTCATTACCGACTATCAAAATATGCGATGGACAACAAAAGAGAATGCTGGTCAACTGGGTGTCATCTACCGTGATCCCAAGAAGCCAGAGCGTTCCATCATCAGGTCATTCGATGGTTCTGACTTCCCCAATGGTGCCAGACAAGTGTATCTCACTCGTGACGAAAAGAGACTTTACATCGACGGTGTACAGTTCTACATCGAAGAACTTGAACGAGATGAGCAACAGGCATTGCCCACAGAAAAGGGTAAGTTGTCAGACCGCGATTTCTACCAGGAGATCGAGCAACTCGGCACTCAGATTAAACAATGCGAAGAGCAACTATTGGATAACATCCTGATTTCCTCTGTTGATAAAGAGACTATCAAAGACGTTGTTAAGAAGTTGATGATGGAGATTGCCTATACACGACAAGATACGGAAAAACTTGAAGCATAGAAAGTATGGTGGAAGTCTCTGAAGTCGACTATTGGATGGAGAAGATATACCGGAAGCGTCTCTCTCCGTCGTTCTACCTGAGCCTTGTCGAGCAATTCGTCAAGACAGGAGAGGTCGTAGAGATAGAGACAACCGTACAAGTCGACCAGCTGTGGAAGATGTATTACGACCCTGTGCTACATTATCTTCATGACATAATGAGCGACCCCATCATTCAATACCGTGTACTATCCAGCAAGATAGCAGGAAAGATATTCTATGAGACTATCGGACGTTTTGTCTTAGAGTGCCTGCATAGTGAACAGTTCCTCAATCAAATAGCAACCGGTGAGAGAAGTGAAATGCAAAAGATGATGGAATGGTCGATGCAAAAAAAGAAAGATGGCTGGCAGACTTTGTTGCAATCAGTCAATGAAAAGCATAAGGATGACGGCTTCGACTTGGATTTTATGAAGAAAAAGTTCAAGTACAACGGTTGGCAGAAGCCGGAGAACTGGGAATTGTTGAAACGCGAATGGAGTGGTGCCATTGATGAAAGGACCAGAAAAGAACAAACAAAGAAGATTGAAGCCAAGGCTGGTGGAATCGCCGGAGGTCTGAAAGTAAAACTGGACACGATGGAGAACCGGATGCGCAATCTGGGTTATTCTGAAGATATGGCACTACAAGCATGGGAAATGATGGACGGCCAGTGGACTGAGTCAGAATTCGAGAAACGGCTTAGCATCGTTGAGATTCAAAACAAGTATCCCGAAATCGGTGATGTTGCAAAGCGGATGGGACGTCTGCCCGATGAAGACGGGAAAGACCGGCTCACAGTACAGTCTGGAAGCTCGCATAAGATAGAACATTCCAGTGGCAGCGATATTGAGGGAGTAACTATCGGTCGTGATTTAAATGCCCTTATGCCTTTGGAACTGGCTCAGTATTCTGATACAGAAATGGAAAGTCTGTTCTTACGCAAGTATCTCACAAGTCAGTTACAGATATTCCGATATAAGTCTGAGATAACCAAACCTTCACGTAAGCTACGTTCAGAAAGAGCATCCAGGCGCGGACCAATGATAGTGTGTGTTGACTCGTCAGCAAGTATGTACGGAGTTCCACAGAGGATAGAAGCTTCATTACTCTCCAAGTTGGAGCAGACTGCCGAGCAGCTGAACCGCGACTGTTTCCTGATAGACTTCTCTGTGGACGTCCGTCCCATTGAACTTCGTTCACGCAGGAAGAAAAGGGCAATGGAGCGCATTGGTATGAAGTCCGAAGACAATGAGAACTTCGCTAAAGGCTACTTCCCTTTTCTTGGTGGAGGAACTGATGCTCAGAAGATGTTGAACCTTGCTTTCTATCTGTTGGACAATGGCGAAGACCAATATATGAATGCCGATGTGCTTTGGATAACGGACTTCCTCATACCCAGGACCACTGAGGAGCTGATGAATAAGTTCAAGGACTATCAAAAGACTGGCACCAAGTTCTATGGCTTCAAGATTGGCCAGGGGGAGACCAATTGGGACAAGTACTTCGACAAAGTCTACGAGATACACTACAAGCAACCTAGGAGGTACTAGTCAGACGGTTTTCGTTTGTATGCACCAATCCTAAGCAGTTCCCGTGCTTGTTCTGGTGTTATGTTCTTATACTTTTCATCAATTCTACGAACGACTTCTTTTAATTCAACATACCCATGAGCCTTATACCAACCATGATCAAATCTATAGCCAGCATATTTCTCATCATTCATTTCAGAGGAATCAACTTCAACTTGGTTCCCTTCTTTGTTAATTAAGTGCCATCTACTCATTGCTTATTCTATTATTATTCTCTACATATGCAACAAAGGAGGACTTGAAAAGTAATAACATTGTCCATAATGACAATAACGTCACTTCTCAACCAAGCGATATTACTAGTTCAAATCCTCATTAGTTATTGTTTACCATATATCTTCTCAACACTTTCAATAACATCATTAAAGCATTCATCAACTGTCATCCACTCACTTCGAGGTGGAGCGTCTGGTAAATTAGGATACTTTGCTTGAAGTTCCTTCTGTTCTTCAACAGTAGAAAATTTGCTATAGCGACTTTTCTTCATACATATCGTTCATTTCTGAGGAATCAACTTCAATTTGGTTCCCTTCTTTGTTAATCTTCATCATCACTTGTATTTGTTATCAATTTTATCTGCTTCAGTGTTGAAATACTTTGTCAAGAAAGACAATGCTTCTTCTTTTGACATGAATCCTCTGTCTTCAATACGTCCTTCATACAAACGAGTCTGAATTCTATTCTTGTTGATATCATCCATCATCTTTGTCTCCTTTTTGCCATCACATTTCAGTTTTTTGTAGAAATCCTCAACTTCTTTATGGAGAATTGTTCGCAACTCCTCAACCGTAACCCAGTCACCTTGTGGATCAAGTCGCGGCAATTCAATACCAGCATACTGTGTTTCTTTGGCCAGTTCGTCTTCAGACAAAGAATTCAGTTTATCTTCGCTTAAATTTTGTACTTGCATTTTGCTCATAGTTACCTATATAGTTCATAATCTATCTGTTTCTTCACATCCTCTTTTACTCTTGCACGCACAATACCGCTGACTCTCCGATGTCCACCTTTTGGGATGCTATGCCCACCATACGAGGTAGACTCCTGAAGCCACGAAACAAGTCCCCAATCACAATGCTTTGTGATATATTTTGACGGGCGGTTCTTAGGGACTTCATCCAACCGATGCGGGTTCCGACAAACCTCATTCGTGTTACCCTCTACGTTCGCGTAGCGTTTTCTCATCAATTTACTTTGCAATTTACTCCTACTCATTTCTATAAAGATTTAATTCCTCGCGCATAGATGCGCTGCAAAGTTAACACATTATCCTTGTACATTGGAAGTAATTTAGTAGTAAGGTACAAATTATAAAGAATTTGGTAGGAACTTGCGAGAAGAGAGGAAATGTGGTTTGCTAAATATTCATGATTTCTTTTGGTCTTATCAAAAAAAAGCGTACCTTTGCAGCAGATTTCAGCATCAAGAGTGATTAGATTCACACCAACCGAGCTTTCGTTATGCCACGGTGGTAAGACGATGCGATTTTTGACGAGATTCCTGTTTCCGATATACTAACATATTGTATCGATTTCAAATCATATGCTGATGAATTTTATAATGGCTTTATTGATATGGCATTCGAGGATTCTGTAAAATTCTTTAAAGAACTCTATGAAAAGAAACATACTAATGTCTTCTCATTTTCAGACTGTCCGAGACGTCTTTGGAAGTTCATCCACTCGAGTGAGAAAACAGAAAACAGGTCAATAGTACTTGACTATAAAGACATATATAATGATAAAGACGTGGCAGTAATATCAGATTCCGTCGAACTTCTGAGAGTATATGAAGAAAAAATGTTTCTATTTAATCCAAAGAGCATATATTATATACTAATATGCGAAGAAAAGATAAAGAACTGAAGAACAAGCGTATTTTTAGACTTCACAGAAGACAAAAGGAGATAAAGCGGGAACTCACTAAAAAGTTTCCTGTACATTTCAGTTTGTTCCCACTGTGGTACTCATTTAATGGACCAATTGGTGATATAGATTACTTTCTTCAGTTACGCGACGAAGCTCTTCGTATTGAACGCCTTATATATAATAAGGAATACAAGAGATTCGTCAAATATGTCAAAGGGGGCAACACGTTCTTTTATACTCCAATGAAAAAGAAAGAGAGACGTAAAGCACTCCGCAAGTCCAAGCAATTACGTATAGAACATTTCGTTCAGTTGTATGAAAATGATTATTTACTAGCTTGTGATACGACCTACCACTAAAACAAGCATAGCTTTCACCATTCTAAGAATCGGAATGTAATAATCAAGAACCTCTTGACCATTAATTGAAGAGTCATTGATTATGTCTGAGAACAACTTCTGTTCTGTCCCGGCATCTTCGATATAATTGAAGTGAAGGCCTTGGTCTCGTCCGATAGTTGCTATCTTTGAATAAATGTCTATAACATCTTGAGGAATATCTACATAATGCTCTTTCAAGATTTCCGACATCTTTGAAGGAGAATCTTTATACTTATGAAGGAAAGCAATCAACGCTTCCCAGAAAAAAGGATTTGAATAACAGTCTTGCATAACTATAGCGAAAGATTATATTTAAAGTATTTATTATTCCTCTTCTATATTCGGCTGAAGATGTACCAATTCTCTTTTACCTATTTGTTTTATACCGTCTTGGGAGAGATTCATACCATAACCATAAGCAACAAATCATTAATTCATCTTATGTCGTATCTTTGCGTCAGAATTCAATAAATGAATATATGCTTAGAGATACATTGTTTTTTGAGAAGGGCGAACATTTATTCTTCACTGCGGACCAACACTGGCATCATGCACGTATTATTGAATATTGCCAACGTCCCTTTTCAAGTGTCGAAGAAATGGATGAGAAACTAATCACCAATTGGAATAACGTCGTTGGCGATAATGACATAGTCTTTCATCTGGGCGACTTCGCAAAAGGGGGCTCGTCAGAATGGAGCCGTCTGCTACAAAGGTTAAAGGGGAAAATCTACTTAATTCTAGGCAACCACGACCTCAAATCAATTGGCGCTGGTTTCTCGAGATTTGAAGGCGTCTCTTTGCAAATGATTATTAATGTGAAGGGCCAGAGAATCTATCTGAACCATTATCCTTTCCTCTGTTATGGCGGAGCATACCGGAACACCTGGCAACTGTTTGCTCACGTTCATACTTGTTTTGCGAAGACAGGAAAAGACTTTTCAAGGCTTTCTATGCTGTTTCCGACGCAATACGATGTGGGAGTTGACAACAACAACTTCACTCCTGTCTCGTTCGAGCAGATTGAGACAATCATCAGAAGGCAGATTGAAAATGCGAAGTTCTGTAAATAAGTCCTCAAGTTTTAAGTCATCCCTCTTTCGGTTGCTTTACACATCTTTACCACATCAACTCATTCAAGAACTTTTTACAGGTCTTGGAAATGATGTCGAAATCGGGTCCAAGACTATTCTCGAATCGAAACCTTTCAATGGGATTTCTGACTATAGACACCTCGTCGAAATTTGTGCTAACAGCTACAGTCTGATAGCGAGTGACTGTATGTTCTTCATCATCGTAACAACCTACCATAACACTGTAGTATTCTTTAAACTTAAGTTCTGCCAGCATTTTTTTAATCATTTCACGTTTGCTTGTCTCTTCTTCAACAAGGTCTTGACGTGCAATTCGGCAAAACTTATCAAGATAGAAATCTACATGTTTTATAATGTCTGACTTAAGGTAGTTTGAGTGAGTTAAGTCCAGAGATGCAATCGCTTCTTCCGGAAATAATATAGTCATCGCTTCTTTTGCAAGAGACTTGCATTTGCTTTCGATCGTATTCTTTGTAGGTTCTACAGCAGGGCAATATATATTCGGTGCGATAAAATCGTCCAACTCTTTAACATCAAGTTCTTTATGAGTCAATTCACTCTTCAGAACGAGTCCCATAATATCTGCCATGTCAACTATACACCGAAAGCCTTTACTGGGGTGGACTGTCATAACAAGATATGTGCGCTCATCAATTACAGACTTGATGAAAGCGGTATACTCCGATTTTTCGAAGTCACTCTCCTGCAAATCGTTGTAGCCGAACATTTCATTGAGGTGAAATGCCGGCTGATTCGTCATAATTTTAATGTAATCACCTTTCTTATACTTACTATTCATACTTCTTTTTTGTCGGATTTACTTTGAAACACTCTGTTATATATAGCAGATATAGCTTGCCTTGATAACCTACCATAGTCCTTATATGTCTTTAAATGAAGCTTTAGTTTGACATCATTCTTTTCATTCTCTCTATCTCTGCAAGTACCTCTATTCTTTTCTTCTCTGCATATTCTGATATAGCACTTTATTTTG
>JAEEGL012869408.1_pt1 | contig 25907 bp, 29 predicted proteins | sample 9134231 | NCBI WGS metagenome assembly JAEEGL01 (sample SAMN16246548, study PRJNA631951) | gut metagenome | biome: gut microbiome; feature: rumen; material: fiber-attached | host: Bos | place: Iran: Karaj | collected 2018-10 | reverse complement strand
TGGGGGTAAGAAAAAAACATCTACCTTTGCAGCGCTTTTCGGGGAACGAGAGGCAAAAGACATAAAATTGGGATATGGTGTAATTGGCAACACAACAGATTCTGGTCCTGTTATTCCTGGTTCGAGCCCGGGTATCCCAACAGAATCTAAATGAAATTAAAAACCAACTTTCTGTTATTCAGATAGTTGGTTTTTTTGTTTATACAAAATTATCGTCAAAATATCGTTCTACTTAACAAAACTCCTTTTTTTAACAAATTGGGGATGCAATTATTATCTCAATAACTGCACCCCACGGCTTTATTAAAAATCGCCATTACTGGCAATTGAGTGCAAAGGTACAAATTATTTGTGGCTAAAAAAAATTTTGCTTCAATAATCAAAGATATATTTGCGCTATTATTGTATATTATATGAATGTATATGGATTAGAGTATAATAATAGGGCAGACATTTGTTACTTGTCTGCCCTATCACACAAATACAATTTATGGAATGGAAAATAACAATGCTTTATGCAATATTTACCCTCTCGATGCCTTCAACAATATTGTCGAAGTGCCTGCTTATCCTCTCAATGGCAGTGTAGAGTGAACCTTGACCGTTCTCAATCATATTGACCAGGGACTGGGTATTATCGTGGATTCCTGAAACATGACCGCCAATACCTGCTACCATCGAAACATAGTCTGACCAATAGGTTTTAACAAATTCTTGGTACTGCGCTTCTTTGAGTATGCGGATCACTGCTAGATCTTGCCTTGCGGCATTCATATAACCAGCCAACAATCCTGCCGTTTCTTCGGTCACACCTTGAATACTTGAGCTCAACGTGTTGGAAGACTCGTTGTTTCCCAAGCCGTTGGCATAGCCTATCTGCCTCATCATGTTATCCACGCCAGTCAGGTACTCCTTTGCAGCAACCATCATATTGCTGCCTTCACCACCTGGTTTGAAGTATTCGCCCATCGCAGCCAGAATCTTTTCCGACGCACCTAACGGATTAGATGTAAGCTCGTCTGTCGAGATAATTCCACTATGGAAATTACCCTTATCGTCTGTATATCCGAAGAGCTTCTTTCTCAGGTTGTCAATCATCGGCTCAATAATGCCGATTTTTAGCATTTCATTAACCACACTCTGCATGATAGATTTTGCCGTATCAGCAAAGGCTTTCATCATGTTCTCACCGTTCTCAAATGCGGTCAAAAAGGCATCGCTGAACTGGTCAGCCCAACCCTTGATGTCAATGCTCCAAAGTTCGTTTGCCAAGTCTTGTGAGAAGTAGCGTATCTGGTCGTCAAGCTCAGCTATCTTCTGCTTGTATTCTTCCAGTGCTACGTTCGATTTCTTTTTTTTGTCGTTTTCGGCATTGTACATCTTCATGTAGTCCTCACGCTCAGCTTTGAGGTTTGCCAACTGTTGCATATAGCCGCTTCCTTGACTATTCTTTGAATAATACTCGTACATGGCCTTTTGTGCTGCAGATTGGTATGAATACATTTTGCCAAAAAGACTTAATGTCTTGTCATTGCCAGCGTATTGCAACTGATATGCCCTACGTAAATCGCCTTTGTCGTAGCCCAATGTCCTCTCACGGGCTTGTAGGATGAGCGAAGTGTTTGCTTCGATGCTATGCACGTCTTCACGCAGTTTGCCAATCTGACGTTCAAGAGCCTTGTCATGAACTTGTGCCAGTCCGCTGATAAGTCCAAGTCCTGCACCAGCAGCCATACCCCACGGACCAAGTGCGCTCAAAGCGGAAGCTCCTTGCATTGCACTGCCAAGGACACCAGACGCATCAGTAGCAGCGTTAGCGGCTCCCTCCATACCCAAGGAGTCAAAGACACCGCTAACGAGGTCGAGACCGTTCTGGAATTTCTGCAAGCCGTCAACAACCTTACCGATGGCTTTTTGGAAGTTCTCGCTCTCATTCTTCATGCCGTCTTTTATCTGGTCTTTCGTGACGGTTGAGCCTAACTTCACTCCAAGCAGCTTTGATAATTCAGCATTTGCCACCAAATTGCCTTTCTCTTGCGCTTGTTTGTAATAGCCACTAAGCGCACTTCGTCTCCCCAAAGATTCACTGATAGCCTTGAACGGATTCCTGCCGTTTACGACATTCGTAACCCTGTCAATGGCTTCATATACTGCTTTGGTTGATTCAACACTGCCATTCAAAGTAGGTGCAATCTCGCGCAACTTTTCAAGCATCCTCGTAAGTGTTCCCGTAGAAACCCTATCCAAGTCGGCGAATATGCGCCCCCATTCCTCTGTTGCCTTAAAGTTGTTCCAGGTCTCGTCGGCAATCTTCTTGTTAGCCGTGTCAGTGGCATTCTTGATGAGTACCGTTCTTTGGCTCTGTTGCGCCTCGGTGGGAACATCGCCTCCAGTCATTTCCTTGATGGCTGCAATCTCTTTCTCCAACTCACGGTTGATGTCAGCGACTTTCTCGGCATAGCCTTTCGCATTCTTGATGGCCTCAGCATAGAGATCAAGATTTTCTTTCTTGATTTTCTCATTGTTCTTCTGCCATTCATCCCAGAGTTTATAGATGGCACTGTTCTCGCCAAACTTCTTCGCCTCGCTCTCACTCATGCTGAAAATATCCAATGCAGAACGTGTGTTACCAGACTTCCTCAACTCGGCATCCATCTGGTCTGTAAGCCAGTCATCCATCGAAGAGTTGTTTGCTACACCTGCTACTTGTGCCGCAAGTTGGGAATCTCCTGTCAGGTCGAGCCACTTCTTGTAAGTCTCATAGTTCTCTGCCATGACATCAGCCATGCGGTCAAGTTCACTAACGGCATCGGAAACGCCTTCTTTGAAAATGCGCAAATCCTCTGTACTCTTCTTTGCACCAAGTTCGTCAACGAAACTCTTTCGATCGTCTGTCTTCGTTCCAAGTTTCCTTGCTACCTCATCCAAACTATCGTTGAAGTCATTAGGATTGCTGAAGTAACCCCAAAGAGGTGCAAAGTTACCATCCGACTTCAACTTGTTTTCTGCCTGTGCGCGTGACATGACTTTTTCGAGTTGTGCAAGTTCCTGTCTGTATTTCTCCAGAAGTTGTACGCGCTTTCTCCAAGTTTCCAGTTCCTTGTCTGTCTTTGTCGATGTGTTGTTGTGCTTGTCACGGAGAACTTTGCCGCCACTGTTCGGGTCAGAGAGGGATATGCCAGTGACCTTTTGGAAGTCCAAAGCGTCGTTCATGCCCCTTGCAAGAGAATCCCATTGTTCAAGCAGCATTTCCATCGCGGAGGCATCCTTGCCAGGGTTCTCTGACTTCCATTTATTGAGTAGCGCATTGCGCTGAGTTACACCAAGTTCCTTCATGCCACCGCTCACGTCAACACCCATCTTTATCATCAATGGTTTGACATTCTCGAAGTAGTCCTGTGCGGCTTTGTAGTCCTGGCGTATCTTGCTGATAACATCACCAAAGTTTGTTGCTGTCTTTATGTCAATGTGCCAGTCATGCCCTACGAGGTCTTTCAATGACTGCTCTAAGGCTACCACCTTTGCTGCGGCTTCAACCGTCTTCACGTCAATGGGTATTCCAAACTTCTCTTTTGCGAGTTTGCTCGCCTTTTCACGAATATCCTCCGTCGCATCACCAGCCTTGCTCACTGTCTCTGCAATAGCCAGAGCGATAGATTGTTTCTGCGACTCAGTGAGGTTGTTGAAATCCCATCCAGCCTCTTTGAGCTTTGCCTTCAGACTGTTTGCCCATTCAGTCATGTCGGCATCCATGATTGCAAAGGCTTCTTTTACTTTTTCGTTGTATTTGTCTGGTCCATCAGAACCGAAAACATTCAAAAAAGAACCATCCATACCACCATGAAACACATGCGAAAGAGCCTTGCGATCCCATTTGTTCATTGATTCGCTGGCATCTTCAAAGGCTTTGATGGCATTGGTGTATTTACCCTGATTTTCCACAAGCATCTTCAACTGCTCTGCCTGTGTCAGATTGCGTTTCTCATTCTTCTGCATTTCCGCATTTGCTGCCTTCAAAGCATTGGCGAAAGTCTTCTCACCACGGGCTGCGGACATTGCCGATTCTAAACTCTGTGCGTGTTTGATGGTAAGTTCGGTAATGCTGTCATTGTACCTCTTAACAGCATTAGAGTAATCGTTGATGTTTGTAATGAAGTCGTCTCGGAACAAACCTTCATTCGTGGAGTTTTCTGCATACTCAATAGCACCGCTCACCTGTTTCAGATAGACGTATGCCTCCGCCGTCTCTGATACAGACTTAGCAAGTATGTCGTACTGCTCCGCAATCGTCCTGACATTCTTATCGTCATCCAAGAATGCGGCATTTAGTATGCGGTTCGGATAAGCAGCATATTCCTTGATAAATTGAGTCCACTTCTCAATGTCAGCCATCATGTCCTTTGCGTCCATTTCTGCGGACGGCTTGTAGGTGAACTTGCCATTGAGAATGTCTTTGGCATCACCCACTTCAACTTCCACATTGCCAACCTTGAACGTCATGCCAGTCTCTTGCATCATGGTACGGATATTCTTGATACCCTCCTGCGCACGGTTGAACAAATCATCAGTAAGCTCCTTTGCCCTGTCTATCTCCTGCTTGTTACGTTGCCACAATGCCATTACACCAGCAAGTAGCGCGAAAACAGCCATTTGTGGATTCAGGAACAAGCTCTTCATTGCCATTCCCAGCTTTGTGAATGCCATGCTGACACCGTTCACCACTCCCGTCATTGCACCGTAGGTACGGACACTGTTCACTGCGGCTATTCCCGCCGTCCGCTCTGCCTTTGACAAATCTGAGAGAATGATTGCCTGTCTTGCCTGTGCCTTTGACATCTTTCCAAGGGCAACTTGACGTGCAAGGTCTTCAGTGGTCTGTCTGCGCTCAGAAAGTGCAAGGGCATTGCCAAACACAATCTGCTCCCTCGTCGTTGATATGCGCAACTTCTGAGCGTCATTAAGCTGCTTGGAAAGCCCCAAACGTCTTCCTATCCAAGTATGAGCCAAACGCTCGCTCATAGTCCATCTGCGAGTAGTGGCTGTCATGTCATTCTCTGCAAGCGTAATGTCTCGGTAAGTCTTAGCAAGGCGCAATCCGGCTACCTCGGCTCTGTTATATGCCTTGATACCACCAAGGACGGCGGTGGCATTCGCACCAAGTAGGGAGTTGGTTAGAGCAAGGTAGGCACGCCAACCGCCAAAGACGGCTACACCAGTTCCCACTACCGTAAACAATTCCTCCCAATGCCGTGATACGATTGTAAGGATTCCTGCAAGGTCTTTCAGTCCACCACCAACCTTACTTTCAGCAATCTCGTTGAACATGATCTCGTAGGAGTCACGTAAGTTCTTGAACTTTGCATTAAGAGCCTGTGACATCGTTTCCTGTGCCTCATAGAACGGACCACCCTGATTTGTCAGGTCTTTCAGCACGTTCAGAACATCGTCGTAGCCGATTTCCTTGCGAGACACCATCTTTCGTATCTGTGAGGTCGTGACACCCATCTTGTCTGCCAACTTCTGTAATAGTGGTACATTGGCCATGGAGAACTGTCTGAGAGTGTAACCAGTCAGTGCGGTTTCACTCCTGACGTGACCCAAAGCAAGTGCCAGTCGGCTTACGTCTGTTCCCGTCGCAGCGGAAATGTCTGCCAAACGCTTTGTCATGTCATACAACTCACTATACTCAAAACCAAAGGCACTGAGCTGTTTAGTCATTTGGTCGAGTTCTGTAACGCCAAAAGGCGACTTTACCGCCAAATTTTTCACCTTAGAGAAAAGGTCGGTGGCATGAGACGTGTCGCCAAGGATAGCACCGATGGAAAGTCTCTGCTGCTCCAACTGACCTCCCTTTTCAATGATATTGTCGATGAAAGTCTTTGCACCATACAGACTGATATACTGCAAAGCCATACTCTGCAATTCGGACAAAACACGGGATTGCCCCTGAAGGGACGATGTGCTTTGACTTATAGACTGTGCAAGACGCTGTTCTTCTCCTGCAAGCCATGTCACGGTAGCGGCTGCTGAATTTCTAGCTGCTATGTTGACCCGTGTCTCTTGCGTATTCTGAGCTATTCTAGCATTCAACGCCCTATATGCGCCATCAGCTTTCAATGCCTGCGCCGTAGTTCCGTCCGACAAATGACCCCCATTCCTGTATATGTCTGCGAACTTCTGCATGAAGCCGTTCATGTCGTTAATCAGCTTATCCAGATTGGGTGTCTTCACTCCCAGGGCGTTTGCATTCTTCTGTAACGTCTGCAAGGCGGCAATCTTCTTCTCCAGAACCGCTATCTGATAGATGGCCTCGTTGACGCTGCGCTTGTCTATCAACTTCTGCTTTTCGGCTGTTCTGCTCTGCTCCTTCTGCGAACGTGACAGGTTGTTAATCTCCGTCCGTAGCATACGAATGACTTCCATGTAGCTCCTGTATTGAGACATCATCGAACTCACAGCACCACTGTTGCCAAGGAACTTTGAACTGGAAGACAAACGGCTCATTTCCGAAGCAAACGATTTCATGTCACGGATAACCTGAGAGTAGTCGCTAACATCAATGCCAAGTCCCCTTGCATGGGCGCGATCCATCTGCAAGGCGTTCACGGACTTCATCATATCGGCATACGCATCCACTACGCGTTTCTTAGACTTCTCGATGTCATCCGCTACTTTCTTGGTTTCATCTGCTCCACTTTTCAGGGGTTTGGTGATGTTGTCAACGGCGGTCTTTAAGCCAGCACCATCATTCAGTTCTTTCAACTTCTTCTTCAGACTGTCTATCTCCTTCTGCATCTTTTCAATCTCAGAAGTGTCGCCAATCTTCAGATTCTTCAACTGCTTAATGACTGACTCTGCCTCGCCAAAGTCAATCTTCAACTTGTAGCCCTTGCCGTCATTGTTGGCAAAAGCATTGATCTTCGCCGTCCAATCTTTCAACTTCTTGTCAAGTTGCTCGATGGCTATGCCAAAGACCAAAGAAGGGGTTGTACTTTCTGCCATATCATAAATGTGTTTGTGTATGGCAAAGTTATAAATATACAATTTTTCGCACCTGCAAAACAATGGCAATCTTCGCTTTGGGGAGGAAAATAGTTGATGAAAGAGGAAATCTTCGTCGCTTATTTGAAATACACCATATTTTTCATGATTTAGGCAACGAGTTTTCAATACCTTTGCGTCAGCATTCACCCATCGTGGATGTCGCGGCATGGCGCGTTCCATGCGGTGTTGTTAATATCTATCCCTTGTGAAAGGTGATATGTGTGACAAGCCAATGACTGTGACCATTGTAGAAGCAGACGAGACTACTTGAAATTGTCACCTACTTCCTCTCTTTCGAAAAAAGCCAGCATGATTCCCTTTCGTCATACTGGCTTTTTTATTTGTCGAAATGACATCTTCGACAATACATAAAAAGAGCTCCGAGCAACCAAAATGGTCACTCGGACTTAGGTGCAGAATGCGGGAACACTACTTCCCTCGCTCATCCCGCACTGCAAAAGTACAAAGATTCTTGCAGATACAGAAAGAAATTTTGAAAAATATACTTTGACATGTCTGTTTCATGCTTTTTTGTCATTGGCTACTGATTGTTGCAGGGAATGAAAATGAAAAATGAAAATCAAAAAATTCCGACGAGAGGTCAGTATGGGGTGTGAAAATAGTTGCCAGGGGGGGTATGGGGTATTTAGTACGATGTACTAAATACTTATATATATAAAAATGTCACATTATATGTATAATGTTGCATTATCTTCTAAGTGTATGATATTCAGTTACTTTTTGTTTTCGTTTTATTGTATGATAGAAAAGAGAAAAAGAAAAGGATAAAAGAAAATAAATGTTAAATAATTCAAATAAAGTTGTATTATCTATTTATATATTCAAATAAATTTTATATATTTGCATTGTTTTTCAATATATAACGTTAAAATTTCAAATTATGATTACTAAAAGAATTTTGAAGGCGTTTGATGCCTGGTTTGTTTGCAATTACGACAAACTAAAAACAAAGTGCTTGCCGTCTAACGTTTTCGGCGAACTTTATAACGTAACATCAGAGGACATCTTTCATGATGCGTATTTAGTTGCTCGTGATGCTGTCCTAAGTGAAGATGAAAGCGAATACCAGACTATTTTCTTTGCTGCTTACAAACGGCAAAGTAAAAAGTATTACAAAACGGAGGAGCAAGAAATAAGACCAAATGATTTGTTTTTTGCTTTACTCAGATCTGAAAGTGATACAAATATCATTGAGGACGATGAAAGAAAGGAAAGGTTTGAAAGACTAGCAAATAAGATGTTAAAGTTTGCCCGTATTACTTTCAGTGCTGACGAATTTACATGTTTTGAAATGTATTTCAAGCATTCTTTTTCATTAGATGAAATAGGGCAAATTTACGGTGTTTCTGGTGTGGGTGTTGGCAAACGTATGAATCACATGAAACACGTTCTTTGCATGCGTTTTGAAGACGAATTTACACACCTTTTATGATTTCTGCCGTTATGAAAATAAGCAATAAAAACAAACGTTCTCAAGGTCGCCCGTCTTTGCGCTGCATATCGGTTAGGCGTGCCCATCATCATCATTCATTAAACTTTAGTGTATCACTTGCTAAGGAACTGAATTTGGACGAAGAAAGCAAAGTAAACATCATAAAGCAAGGAACAAGGTATTATCTTTCTTTGGGCGAAACAGGTTATAATATCCGTGTCAAACATAACGGAGGCACTACTACAGTTGCTCCTGATACATTAACTTGCTCGTCTGTTGAAATAGTTAACACTTTGCTTTCATTTGCAGGTGCTGAAAAGGTTGCAAAATTCATCATCGGAGCAAATTGCATCAACATGAATACGTGCAAATGTTATCTAATCATCCCTACACCTTTGCGAGTTGATTAATTTCGACACACAAAACAAACTTTCAAGCGGTTGCAACCTGGAAAACGGAATTTGCAACCGCTTTTTTTATTCCATATTCCGAAAAACGCATTTTAAGACGTTCTAAGACGTTGTTTTGTTTTGGTGTTGAAAATTCCAACCTATTCGACAAAAACACAAAATAAGGTTGTTTCTGCAAGAAATATGATGTGTTTTTGTTTTTTTTTCTATATGAAGGAACAAACAAAATCAAAACATCTTTGTTTCATTCCTTTTTCTTTTTCATTCTCTTTTCTTTTTTCTGAATACACATTTAAAATATATGTGCATAACATCCACATACAGAACCAGATGAAACATTCCGTCTTCACTCTTTTCTTTTTCCAGGACTACCATACATGCGCATGAAGATTTTGCGTTACAAGGTTTTGAACTCTGGAGCAGATTTTATTTCATGCCAGAGCAGACAGACAAAATTTCTCGGATTCATCCACATACACAAGAACGGAAACAATTACAAATTTTCGGGCAAAATCTCGACTTCACTTACTATCAGCACCAATTTTGTATTTTTGTCGAAAAGGACACATTATAGCCATAATGTAACGGATTTCGGGTTGTTTTGATGCTTTTTGAGGTCGAATAGTAAAAAAGTGTTTAACATTCTCCGAAAACTTTACAAAATTACACTTTTCCTGTGAGATTTGTATATTTGAGTGAGTTGCCATTCCATCACAACTTATAAACTCAATTGACATTCTCACTTCTGAAGGTGGATGGCATCGCAACTGCATGAATGAAAACTTTCCTATGTTACGCCTGTAAGACTTATGAAAACTTATGAGAAAGCGCAAAAATAGCCTAAAACTGACAAAATCGGTAAAGAAACATCTTTTTTTCGTGCACTTTTTTCGATGAAAGCACTATCAGGCAATACCAATCACTGTTATTTTACGACATGGCAAAATAGGTATGGTGGAAATTGTCTCTCGCGCACACGCGTATAGGTGTGTGAAACGACCGCTACGCCGTCGGTGCAAAGCTCTTTCTCAAAAAACTGGTTATTTTCCGTCTTTTGCCACCCGTTCTTTGTGCAAAGTCGCCTTTTTTTCCAAAATTCGCCACTTTCCTCTTTATTTTTTTCATTTCAAAATGATTGTTACTGAAGGCATGATTGTGTTCTGTTGAGGCTTCTATTTGTTTGGTTGGAGAAACTTTTTATAGCAGTAGATAGTTTCTGTATGTTCCAGATTGTTGTGAGTTCATATTTGATAGGCAAAATATTCATAATGCCATTCTTTGTTAGAGGTCTAATTGTTGTTTTAGTGTTGTAGTACGAGAATGAGTATTTTGCAGAACAGAGTACGATTTCTTGAAGTACGAAATGCAAAGTACGATGCAATGTTGGCAGTACGATAATAGAAGTGCGAAGTACGATATTGTTTTGGGAAGTACGAAGTACGAGAATGTTGGCTGCAAGTACGAGAATTGCCTCCAGAGCACGATATTGAAAGTACGATATTGTTTTCTTGAGAGTATGATGACTATGTTGGAAGTACGAGAAAGAAAAATAACTCTTAATCTCAATTCATCGAAAACGCAAAAGGCGTTTCGATGTAGATTTTTTATATATTTATCTTTTTTAATCTTACTTTATTTCTCAACTTATTTATATACGTAGTATGAAGAACTTATTTACTATATATATTATTTTTTATGTGTAATGAATTTGGTGTAACGCATTTATGCGGACAACTTATGTGTAATGAATTTATGTGTAATGAATTTATGTGTAATGAATTTATGTGTAATGAATTTGTGCGGAAGAAAAAGAGACAGCAATCATAAACTGCTGCCTCTGTTGGAAGTAAGAGAAGTGAATCAGAACGGAAGTTCAGGAGCCATTTCTGGGGGGGGCGTTAGAAATCTTGCTATCGGATGAAGTGCCAAACATTTCAGCCAAATATTTGCTTGCTTCAGACTTCTGATTATATTTTGCCCTGTACTTATTCACACGATCCCTATTTTTCTGTTTGCGTTCATCGTCAACAAACTTTTTGATTTTCTCTGCGAATTTCTTGTCTGAAAGTTTGCGGTCACAAGAAACAAACGTGCCAAGTCCGGGTCTTCCTGGTATGGTCTCTATTCTCGGGATGAATTTGTACTTACAGACCAATTTTCTTATGCGCTTAAATGTATCGACCGAAGAATATCTATCATAAAATTGTTTGGCATGAGGTTGTTTGGTAAGTATGCTTTCAAGTTCGTCACGCCCTTTCGCGCCCACCATCCTTGCCAATACAAGTTCTTTGTTTGCTCTGGCCAAGTCTTTGTCGCCAAGGATCGACTTGTAGGCCATGTACATCAATAGGCAGGCAATATCATCGTCTGTCTTCTGGTCAATGTCATTCAGATACTTAAACATGATGTCTATGTTAGCGTAGGCAAAAACATCATTATCGAAACGTTGGTACTTCTCATGTATTTGCTTGGTCTTTTCAACGTCAAGCCGCTCAAAGTTGAGTAAATCTGCTACCTGTCTCAGAGCATGGAACTCCATAACTTCATTTGCAAAGTCAGAATCCTGCTGGAGTTTTTCTTTGATAAGATTTACAGCATTACCTTCTGCCGCTTCTGGATCAAACCGACCGCAATTTGATGGAAGAAAACCTCCATAGTCTTCATCTGTAAGACCTAATTCATTATCAAGTTTTTCCAGCTTGTTTTTCAAGCTTTGAGTGAGGTGCACGCGCTCATTGTTACTTTCTTGATGGAAGTAGGCATATAGTAATTGCAGGTCGGCATTATGAGCGGAGACATCCTGCGCCATTGCCCTTAGGTACACACCATAGGCTATCACGTCCGATATTTTGCGCTTGTCCTTTATGAGCAATCGAAACATCGGAAGTGGCACTTTGATGTACCGTGCTTTAAATCCTGTGTCAGATTTGTTTCGTTTCATTTGCCACACACTTAGACCCACCATTTAGCAAACCAGTTATTCTCAATTGCAGTTTCGATGTCCAGCCTGCGGAACAACGACCTGTTAGACCGCTGAATCTTTTCAATATTGAAAAGTTTGACTTTCTTCCTGAAGGTCGGGAGAGAGACACCTGCCATCTGTGCGGCCTGATTCTGTGTTACACATTCAATTCCATCAATGATAATGCCCTTAGCATTAGTTGGCTCATTCAAATTTGTCTTTTCCATATTCTTTTCTCGTTTTGTGATTTTTCTGCAAATTTACCTTCTTTTTTCTACTTCCTTTCGTGTAATTTTTGGAAATCTTGCTGTTTGATGAAAAAAAAATAGTTCCATTGCACCAATCTTTTTTGAAACTTGTTTTATTAAGCTATTTAGGCATCGCTCAGAGTAAGACCGCTTCAGTGAATTATTATGAGCCATCAGAGTTACGTAGTGTGATAGGACGTAAGTACGTTTATCTCAACAACATCAATGGCAGACTTGTCAGGTACAACATCAAGAAGAAAGAAATCATCATCTGACTAATTGATGTCGTGTCAAAAGTAACAGACACGACATCTTTTTTTTAACACACGAAACAATCAATGGCAGATTTTAAGAACTGTTTTGGAAATGTTTTCTCAATTTCATCACATCACCATGCTTTTGACCTGCAAAGCCCGCTTTGTCTTCGTAATTTTGCGGAAAACCAAGAAAATGGAATATCTCGTATCACTTTATAGTCACGGAAAGGTCATTGAAAGCGTGTTCTGCGACACGGAAGAAGAGGTGAGAGTCCAGTGTGCTATTGCACGCTCAAAGGGGTGCGAATGTGAGATATTCAGCCTGGCTGAAAGGAAGAAGAAAGAGACAATCGATACAGAGCCAGCGGTAGAACCGAAGGCAAGGAAGAAAAAGGTTCGCTGGGAAATTCCCGTCAAATGCGTCGAAACAGGTGCCATCTATCATTCTGTAAGTGATTGCAGTTTCAAAACGGGCATCAACAGGAGGGCACTCTACAATGCTGTATTGAGAGGAACACCACGAAACGGATTTCACTTTGTCCATATTGACAAAGAGCGGAAGACTGTAAAGAGAGCCGTTGCAACTACAAAAAAAAGAAATGTGTTTGTGGGTTCGTCCTATATTTGCATAAACACTGGTGAACTGTTCAACTCGGTAACAGACGTGTTCCAGAAATACAGTTTCCCCATAACATCTTTCTATCGGGCTGTAAGGGAAGGCAAAGAGATAAAAGGTCTTCGCTTTAAGAAACTTGAAAGAAACAGCCGCCTATCTTCGCAGACAAGCGGCTGACAGGTCTTATACCCATTGAAAGTTCAGTTGCAAAATTACAGATTTATCAAATAACATGAAAACACTATCGTTGGAAAATTCAACTTCCCGCTTCCCCATCACCATCTTTTTTCTTCTTTGCCATCAGCGAGAGTTCCTGCATGACCTTTTCAGCCTCCTGTCTCGTCATGCGCATCTGTGTGGTCTTCTGGTTGACGAGAATACTCATCATCTTCAAAAAGTCGAGATAAGGAGTGCTGTTGCTGCCCGCCGACAATATTGGCTGCAACTGATCACAATCATACTGCCTCACATAATAGAACCAACGCCAGCGAAGCCAATAGGTCAGTTTGCGTTGCCAGTACCCGGGCGTGAGATAGATGGCAGCAGCCTTTGATGCTATCTTAGCATCTTCAATCACCATGTCTGCAGCACTTTCCTTTGTCGGAATCAGTAGTTTAGCCAAGTCTTCAAGTTGGGTGTTCTTGAGCGGTCTGACAAGATAGGTCTTGTTAGTCCTCGGAATGTCAACCACAACATATTGCACCCCCTTCTTTATTGTCGTTTTAAGTTCCTGCGCAGTCTGCGCTTCGTGTTGATTCTTTTCCATTTTCCTTTTTGTTTTTTAGTTCAAGTTTGGTGATTGGCTTTTGTTGTTCAAACAGAGCTGAAGAGCCAGCCGTAACTTCGTATGCGTTTCTGTATTGCTCAGACACATTCAGTTTGGGACCAGTTTTTAGGTCAAGTAGTGCAAGCGGCACATAAAACAGAGGTACTGGCGATTCAAGGTCATGGTTCGAGCGGCATATATACCCAAAACGTAGTGCAAGCCTGAAAGCCCATTCCGCTACGCCTCCAACAAACCAAGAGGATAGATAGCCAAAGGCGTTTTCAGCGAGATATGTCCTTATTTCTTCCTCGCTGTGCAAGCCATAGATGTTGTTTTCCAACTCCATCTTCAGCCATTTCTGGAGCGGTTTCTTTACATCCGAGGGACCATACTTCAACCTGAAACTGAATGAGTCCTCACTTAATGAGCGTCCTGTTCTCCTAATGATCATATCCCCAACTTTTACGAGTAAAATAGAGTACGAGCTTGCCGTCAACGACCTTGACCGCGTCAAACTTCAAACCCTTCTTCCCTTTTTCCAAACACTTGATGAAACCGTAGTTGATTACCTCAAAGTTTGTATCAACCTTCCAATCCTCAGTTCCATCCTGATTATCTCTGACCTTTTCAAGTTTAGCCAGAAGTTGTTTCTCTGTCTTATCCATATCAAGTATTATTTAAGTCTCATAAATGTCCGTCCTGTCCTTTCGGCGAACTGCCAGACATTCAGTATTCCGGCTGTCGCCCTTTGCATCTGAATCCAGTTGGCGTATTCCGTGGTGTAGGCTACAACGATGTCAAACAGATAGTTTCCCTTGGGCGTGTAGCTCTCAAAGAACTCTTGCGCATCTTCGTAGCCCCAACCGCCGTTAGTCTCGATGGTTGGCAGGTATGCGCTTTCCTCGCCGTCATAGTCCCTTTTGAAGAATACGCGCTTTCTCTTTCTGAGACGCATCTTCGGCATGATGGCTTCTGGTACGCGGTCGGCTGCATACCATGCCATCACGGGTTTTCTATTCTTATAGAGGCAAACGACAATAGAGTTAAGCAAGTTACCCGTGAAGTTGTGCGCCTTCGGATTCCTCTGACGTGCCATGATTGCCGCGTCGAGTATGTGGCTACACCATTTCTTCAGCTCGGCTTCCATCGTGGGGATAATCACCTGGTTCTTGTAATTCTCCACCGCCTTTTGTATCGTCGCCTTATTCCTTGCCATAGTTCCAAAATTTTATTCGTATTTGACAACGCAGCAATCAATAATGTAAACCCTGTTGTTTGCAACAATGGTGTTTGCAGACTTAAGATCTGTAACCTGAAAGCCGTTTTTTAGTGCAAGAATGTGTCCGTCTGCATCTGTTCGTAAGAGTGTAAAACCCTCTTTCTTTAGATGGGTTAAAATTTGCTCATGTGTTGCAAATTCACCCTTTACAAACTCTTGTCTTAAAACGACACCGAAACGGATAGTTCCTAAAACGTCTCTTTCGTATGAGGAAAAGCCAATAAGTGTGTAGTATGTATCGGGGAAACACTTGTTGTGATTTAAGACCCCTCCCAAGATAGTTGCCAATTCTCTTATGCTATCCGTTCTACATCGTTTGAACTTAAAAACTTCTTTCTCGTCATAACCTTTGTACACATAAGATTCCGCGCCATCCACCATAAAAGACCCGACGGTTTCAGGATTTTCTACCCATACATTGTTTCGTGAGAAATATGCTCCCAAATCCTTTTCATCGCATTCGTCGAGTTTACGCAATCTCTCAATCCATGCTAACAGTTCTTTGCAAGAGTCTTCAACGCTATACTGCTGTATTGTTACCATCGTCACTACTCTTTTCTTTTTGGACCTGGTTTCATTTCACCAATCGTAGGCGAAACGATGTATTCCTGTTCGTCGGTTGACCATATCTTTGGTACAACTACGATGTAATCCCGCTTCTGTGCCTGTTGGAAAAGAAACTCACATAGTGGCTCTACACTTTTGCGCGTGAAATGGCTAAGAGTGTTTTCAAAGAATATCTCCTTAACCAATTCCTTAGTCATGGGAGTCTTCGCAAGCAGCGGATTCTTCGCAATGTAGGTCTGCAATGCGACTTTTGCATCTGGTGCGCCATAACGCACTTGCAACAGGAAACTGTTATGATCCGTGTTCTTCTTGTTTGTTCCAATTATCGTACTCATATTCTTCTTTTTTATTAGTGAACGGGTCGTGCCATTAAGCCGTACCCGCTCACACTATCCATGAGAACAGGAATTTAGCAGAATGAAGATTCCATGAATTGCCTGTATTCGGCATCAGCCTCGGCCTCTTTCTTTCGCCGTTCCATGACTTTCTCGACATCGCTCTTTGCTCTCATGTGTTCATCGACGTACTTGTCATAATCTGGAAAAAGTTTCTCGTCAAGTTTTGCAAGCGTTTGACGCTCTTCCTGAGTCAAGGATGCAATCTGCTCCTTAGACAGAACTGAAAATAAATTTTGTAACATAGTTTTTTAATTTTTATAAAGTGAATATTTCTATTTCATTTCCACAGAGTAGTCCAAACTTGAACCTCTCATATTCTCATAAGGATTTTGCTTGCGTATCTCAATAAAGTCTTCGGGGTGTTCTGCCAGATGTTTCTTTCTGGCTGCCTCAAGTCTGGCATTTGTCTCAGCCAAGCTGCTTTTCTTCGATACAGCATACGCACCATCCAAGTACGGGTGTTGCTTCCTGTACTCTCGTTGCCAAATTCTAAATACCCAGTTCTTTGCCAGCATGTCAGGATCGTCAATCTGTTTCATATCTTGTTCCAGATTGAAAATATTGTCCGACGGCCAATCGTTTTCCCGCTCGAAAGCCCAAAGTGCATCAATGGCATCACGGACATTCCGAATAAGTTCGTAGTGCTTTGTCACGGTTTCTTTGGGTACAGGTCGCTTGCAAGCCTCAAACATCACGTCGTAACTGTTGACCACCACAAGCCTCTCGCCAACCAGAGTAACATTTGCGAGCGGGTAACGCTCAAAGAAATTCTGAATAGGAGTGATAAGAGAAATGGCTTGCTTCCGAATATCCTCCCAATCTTTCTTTGCTTTATCCTTCGCCTCAATAGTCAGCATCTTTGTGCTTGCAATCTCGTTTATGCGCTCGTCAATGAAAGTGTTGACGGGTTCGGGCTTGATGTCCTTCACCGTCTCTGGAATCACCTCCTTTAAGTCGGCAATACCCATGATTGCAGTGTAGTTGCTGTTAAGACCACCAACGGCAATCCCAAAACTTGCACTAAATTTTTCCTTGTCAAATGTCAGTACGACATATTCAGGAACCTCAATCTTTACTTTTTCTTTATCCATTTTATATAAAAGTTTGTGTTGTTTATTTCTTCTGGAAGTAGCCGCCAAGGTAATTCTGTGCAAATTCATCTGCATGGTTGGTGTAGTACGTCATTTCTTCCATCGGGCGTTTCTGTATATCATGCGACTTCTCATACTCACGCATTTCATTCAGGGCATCGGTGAAAGCCTTAACCTTCTCAAAGTATTCACGGCAATCTTCTGGAACGTCTATTGTTGCGACTGCTTGGATAGCCTCAACCTTATTAGTGCAGGCAAAACGTTTTTCCGCTGGAGTACTCACGTTTCTATCCACATTGAACGCTGCCAACGGAAACACCTCAAAGAACTTTCTGATAAACTTGATGTTCACCAATGCGTCTGAGAGTAGGTTTCTCCAAACCGCCTTTTGCTGTTTGTTGAGATTGGCTGTCATTCGTTCAACATAAGACGTTAATCTCTCTGCCGTAATCTCTTTCGGGTTGAGAGGGATAGCATCCTCTCCCAAATGTCGTGGTAGTCGCTTGTAAGCATCCACCATGTTTTTGTAGAGGCTGCTCCACTCACCAAGTTTCGCTGATTGCAACCCATTAGAAATGATCCTTTTGGGTAGTTCAGACACTTCTGTTTTAAGCATAATTGTATTTATTATGTAAATAATTTTCCGCAAAGGTAATCACGATAATTAGTATTATTCATACTTTTCCTGGAAATATGTGTTTTCTTGGAAAACATTACCACTAAGCAATAAAAAAGCAGACTATCTATCTCAGACAATCTGCTTCAAATGGTTAATCAATCAGTTATGTAACGATAATCTACAATAAGCGGGAGTTTCCCACTCGCAAGGCAGCGGAAGGCAAAATCCGCTACCTTTGTCTGCTGAATCTCACGACTCAACAGGCTGGTTCTTTTTCCAAAATGTCAAAATTCGTCACTTCTGGTTGGTGACGGGGAAACGCCTTTCCTCTTTGCAGGATAACAGAGGGTAAAGTCTGTTATCCATTATAGACAATCATACGATTTCACACTCAAAGCCTTCCTTTCCGTTCATTCTATTCTTGCATACGCGGACGTAATGCCGTCCGTCACGCTCAACAATCTGGAGGACATTCTCGACAATATCCGTATGCGGGTGAGGCAGCTCAGCCTTGTGTTCGCAGTCATAGACATAAATGGTTCGGCTCGTCCGGCACGTCACGTTGTTGTCTGTTCTGACCACACAGCCAAGACTCAACTTCCCCATAAATCTCCTTACGCCCTCCCTGTCTTTTCCAAACAGGATGGTTCTCTCGCCAATGTATAGCCCGACAATCTCTTTGTCAAGTCCGACTATTCCTGTATGCACAATATTCTTTGTGCTTATAAGATTGTACTGTTTCATACTACTTTTCGCAGGAACATGAAATCAGTTCTTTTTTCAGTTCTGACATGAAGGAAATCATATCCTTTTGTAAAGCTTTATGCTTCTCCAATGATACTTGTAGTTCTGCTTGTGCAGCCTCAATGGCACTTTCAAGCCATTCTTCTCCTATGTTAGGATCTTTGGGAAAAATGATATTTTTTTCTATGACTATCAAAATCTGTTGTTTTAAAAGCAATAGCAATGCCTTCGAAATGTACTTTCGTTCTTCATCTTCAGATTTTCCACGTAGTTTTCCAAATTCTGGCAGAGACATGTCGTTTACGTCGATTTCCCTTTGAAGTTTACTGTTGATTTCTTCAAGACGTTTAAAAATCCTTTGTTTCATAATGATAATTGCTTTGTGTGTGGACTATCCACACGGGTTTTAAAATTATAATTTATTCTCCAGGAAGGCATCAAGATCACGTTTCTTGAACAGCCACCGACCTGCGGGTTTAGTGCAAGGGATGAGACCTTCTGCAATGTAGGTCTGCAATGTACGAAAGCAAACACCGATGTAGGCAGCAGCCTCCCTACTTTTTAAATAAGTTTCCTTTGCCATACCTTCCGCTTATTAGTTGCCAATCTTCCGCTCTATGTCTTCATCAAACTCATTGAGCAGACTTATTACCTCCCCCAGAGATTCTTCGTCTTCATCCTTACAATAGGATTCTATGCGCTGAAGGTTTTTGATGGTCTCTTTGAGATTGTTCATGCAATGCCACAGTTTGAAAGAGCAAATAATGCGACTTTCAACGATGGTGTCTAGGTCGGAATCTTTATTAGATGTAGCTGAGAGAGCCTGAACCAAGTCCGTGTACGATGAAAGTGTGAACATAACCTTTTGCAGATCCTCCGTCCAAGGTGCAATAACATCTTCATCACGCCCAAGTTCAATTAACTGCGACAGCCGCGCAAACGACAAAGCAATGTTGTCGAGAACCATCCCAAACTCTTCGCCCCCTTCACGCAAACGGTGAATGTACTGAAGAGCATTTTTTGTAACTGTTATTTGTTCCATTTCTGTTTAATTAAATAATGTGTGATTAATATTTTTGCAATTGTGCATACTATTTTTGTTTTTATGTATTGAAGAATAACATTGCTTCTTTACCAAGATTGGCAACGTCTATGCAAACATACCTGTCTGTCATGGTCGTGCTTCCATGGCCTGCAAGTTTGGAGATTGTTGCGATTGGAACACCGTTAGCTGCTAAGCAGGAAACATACGAACGTCGGCTTGTGTGCATAGAGACAAACTTATATTTTGCGCCCTTACGCAACCTGCCATTAACAAAGAGTTGTACTTCATCTGTTAGCCCAAGATCTTTGCAGATGGACTGAATGACCCTGTTCACCACTGAACGTTGGTGCTCCTTTCTTGGCTTACTTTCGATGTACTTCATCAGTCTGGCTTGCACTGGTTGGTGCACTTCTGTTCTTGTCTTCTGGCTAACGTAACTTAGTATTCCACCTCTGATATTGTCCTCTGTGAGCAACATAGCATCTGACAGACGCATACCAGTAAGACAACCGCGCATAAAGAGTATTTTCACATCACGTTCAGTCTGCGTCTTCGGTTCGTAATTGTCGAACATTATAATCTCTTCCATCGTCAACGCAATATGTTGACTCGGTACTCGTCTTAACGTTAATTCCTGGCGGAAAGACCTGCATGGAATAATACCTTCTTCGGAATATCGGTTGAGAAAGCTTTTCAGTATCGCCATGTATGTGACTGCACTATTGACAGATACTTTTGTCCTAACATACTTCGCTATGGCATTGAGGTTTACTTTTGTCAGATGTTCCCACTCAACAACAGAGATACCAAGTGCTGTATGTATATACGTAAGTATCTGCTTGCGGTCTGGGTATCGTGTCAGGAACTCTTGTTCAAACTTTTGTGGATTCATACATCTGTGTTTTGTTAGAGAGTTTTTTAAACTGCCGCAAAGATATTCAATTATTTTTGAACACGCAAATGTATTATTCAATTTTATTTGATTTTTAAATATTATTAATAAATCCAACTTTATTTGTAATTATTTCATAAAAAACATAATATATTTGAATATTTTTTGCTAATATAAGATTTTATCTTTAACTTTGCACCAATAAAAGTTCAACTATAATATAATTGAATACAATGGATATAAAGAGGGTTTTTTCAAGATATGGATTGACGGCTGCACAAGTCGCCGAAAGGATGGGTACTTCTCCAACTAACCTTTCAATGGCAATCAACGGAAATCCCACATACCAGAAATTATGTGATATTGCGAAAGCAGTTGGATGTACACCTTCCGAGTTAATTGCCGATGAAGAGGATAATAGGGCTACAAAAGTAATATGCCCAAAATGTGGTAAAGAAATTATCGTGAAGGTGGAGTAACCTGAACGATTCGGATATACAAGTCTGAAAAGGCTTGCTGGTGGTCGGCTATACTTCGGCTACCGAAATTTTAACGTTATTTTAAGGAGGTCGCCCGTGAGGGTAGCCTCCTTTTTTAGTATTCTGATGGCTGTTTTGTCAATGCTACAAATGCTAACTCGGTATAAAGAGAAAAAACAATCAAATATTACAATAATGATGCAAGTGCAAAAGCCATTTCTTGATGATTTACAGCGTACTTTGCGCCCCATTCTGTAGCCATGCGCTTTGGTTCTGGTTGAGTTCCAAACCTCCAATAATCGAGTCTGTCAGCATCGAAACAGGTATCTATTGTTATATCCCCTGTGCGGCGTGTTGAAGTGTGTAACCTACAAGCCTCTTTAAGTTGCCATATCTGGGTGTCATTTAAATATTGTAGGTATGTATTCCGAATAATATCAACAAACATTGCAGCCACTGGCCCATGATTATTATCTTGCCAATCGTCGGTTCTCTGGCTGTCATGTAAGTAAGCAAACCATATTATTACGTCTCTGTCTGCGTCGGTTTTCTTTGCAAGCATCAACCCTAATAATTCTACACGATAGGCATGTCGTAAATCATGACAAGCAGACTTATATTCTGTTACTTCAAGAAATGATTGAAGAAGATCTGCGTTCTTTGCATTGTTCCATTGTTTGCGTGAAACTTTTTCATTCAGCATTTTGAGCAACAGGTCAGACATTTGAGCAATACGAATAGGATCTACTGATTGCATTTTTAGTCTTCTTTCTGCACTTCCATATCCGCAAAAAACTAAATAACATGGATCTATACGAGGTTGTGTAGTATAGTATGCACGAACACCTTTGCATCTGTACCAAGAATCTATATTAAACTCAGCAATCCCTGCGGGATCTATGCAAAAAAGAGCAAATCTACCTAAAGTTAATGTAATGCTAACTATATCCAATGCGTTAAAACCACCCCAATGGCCTAATGAGTCTGTCGGATCTTCCTCATAGAACCAGATTCCTTTTTGCGGACGTGTTTCCGTATTCTGAGCAAGCAAGCCTTCCGTTTTGATTTTTTCTACATATTCGGGTTTTGTTATATGGAAAAAACGGGGGGGGAAGGTGGAATAAATTGTATTATCTGCTTCTGCCATATTATTACGAAATTTGTTACGGTTTTATAATAATAACGCTTACGCTCACAGCTAGCATTTTCCTTTGTTTATGTCTCTTCCATGTATTGCGTTGTAGATTTCTGCTACTGTCTTCCCGCTTTTTTCGAGAGACTTAATGATAATTGCATCCATTTCTACTGGTGGCACTTGTGGTTGCTCACACTCTTCACGCATCCTGTTCATTTCAGTAAATAGGGGACAATGGTAACACTTCAAAGGGAAAACAAACTGAATTTCTTTAATTTCTTCATCTTCCACTTCGACCTTATTGCGTTGCATGATATCGTCGTAACGCAGAAAGAGGTCGGCACGTTCCTTCGAACCGATGGGAGCGGATTTTGCTGAACGTAATATTTCCTTTGCCACTTCATCGCTGTCTATCAATTGCATTTCTTCTAACGAGACTGGAACAGCTGCTCCATCTTTGATACGGTTCTTCCTGACTTCAAGTAGTTTTTGGAACTTTGCGCTTGCAAGTATCTGTTCCATGATTGCTCTTTCTTGCTTTTCTGGATATTGCCTGTTTTCTGGGTAGGCAATAATGTAAGCATCAACGGCTTCATATCCTACAGACATCAAATCTGCCATCACAAGCATTTGCTCGACTACGTTGTATTTCTTCAACTCTCTTCTGAACGCAATTGAGTGTTCAACTGTTTTATTCTCTTTCTTCTTTTTTATAGTGCTCATACTTTGATGATTTGAGTTTGGTAATGTCACCTTGTTTATAATAGCATTTCCTTCCTATTTTAACAGGAACCAGGTAGCCGGACTTTGCCCATCGCCAGAGTGAGTTTCTTTGGACTCCAAGAATAGTTGCCGTTTCATCAGCATTCAGCAATTCTTCATTATGTTCGTTTTTTGATATTGCTTTACGTTCTGCATCCCGCTCGTCGAGTAACGACTTGAAAAGTTCTTTGAGGTCGCTTAGACCGACAACCAACAGAACATTTTCTTTCTGACTCATTATTTCAGAAATTGACATAGTTGTGTAACCATTCCGCTAAAACCTCAGACACTCTCGGTCGCTCATGGTCGGTCGCTCGATGTGTGTCAGTCATCGATTGACGCTGCGAAGATATAACCAAAACAAAGTGTATCAAAGCAAATCGTGTTTATGACAGTTGAAATGTAAACCATCATAAAACCGATTAAACTATTTGGTGCTGTTCTTATTTGAAATTGATAGAACTTCCTGCTATCAACATGTCGTTGGAATCTCCTTTAACCAAATGCTTGTAAATACCTTGCCAACTTCCTACCAGTGTAAATTCTTCTTCGTATTCTGATTTGGTTGGATATCTTGTTATAAATCCATCTTTCTTCGCCTGAAAAAGAGCTGCAGCAACATCTTTGCCGCCCTTGCAATCAATGATTTTGTGCAACCGTTGCAAGAATGTATCTTTATCCTCGGCTTGAATAACAGAACTGAAGGATTTGTTGTTGTTTTTGACATGCTGCTTATTGGCTACTTTTTGCCCTATGGTGCTTTCTATACCATACTCTTGAAGCATTCTTTCTATGCTGAATTGAAGACGTGTTAGTTTATGTTGGATAATAGTAGCAATTATTCTGCAATAATCATCTGGATTCCAAGGCTCACCTGCAAATCTTCTCACTTTGAATGAAAGATAATCAAATGACAGACTTTCCTTTCCTTTTAACACATATAACCAACACCAGGCTTTCTTCATCTTTGCCTTCCATACTTTTAATGTCGCTTTATTCTGATTGTCGTCGAAGCACATGTAACCTTCCAATTCTTTCACAACACTCTCGACATTCATCTTTTCAACATTAGAACGCATAGAGTCCAAGTCTTTTTGACTGACTTTTGTATATCTTGCCATCGGCCAACCATTAAGAGACTCCTTATGACAATACCTTGCATACAATGCCACCAATTTTGTTGTTGAGGCTATCAGTTGTTCTGTATGTTCCCACTTCATAGCATACCCTCCTATCCAATAAGATTGATTACGTTGACAAGTGTTTCGTCCTCAATGTTTCTATATCTTTTGAACGCCTTGGAGCCATCAACATGCCCAGACATCTTTCCGATAATGTTTGGATCACTCACCTTGAAGTAAGCATTGCCGACAAAGGTACGACGTGCAAGATGAGAGGATGCGATTTCATTGATAGGCTTGAACTCCGTTTCTCCTGTCTTCGGATTTCTCACCTCAACCTTTCTTGTTATCCCAGCCATCCAGAATATGACTTTAATAGCATCATTGTATCGTTGACCGCTCAGACATGGGAAGAGCCTTCCTTTCTTGTCTTTGCCCTGATACTTTTCAATCAGTTCAAGAGCCTTTGGGTGTAGTGGAACTCTGGCTTGAAACGAAGTCTTACCTTCATCCTTGGTCTTGTGTGGCGTATAGGTAAGGAAGCCGTCGTGTATATTGTCATTGGTTAGTTTGAGCAAGTCGCCAACACGACAGCCTATCAAACACTGGAATATGAAGATGTCACGTTGCTCAATCAGCGTCTTCAATGGCATTCTGGCTGGTTTCCGTTCTTCTTTCGTCATTGTCGCCCATCTTGCAGATAGGTCGGTTTCGGCAATGGCATTTCTTTCGTCAATAGAAATGTAATAGGGTGTACCTACCCTTTCGACACCAATCTTCAGTCCGTCAAAAGGTCTGTTCGTGGTATAACCCATTTCCAGGAAATAGAGAAACAAAGACTTCAAGCGTTTGCGCATTTTGATAATGGTGTTATCTCCCCTTACCTCAATCTTTGTGTGTCCTGGCTTAACGCTGTTTGGGTAGTCTTTTAGCAACCGTGCAAATAGTTTTGGTCTTTCCTCGGCCAAGGTGCTTTCGTTACGCAGATAGTCGGAAAAGTCCTCAATGTCTTCACGCGTAACATGATTGATGTCGAATGAGAAATACTTCCGGCTATCATCGGTTGCACGGACAAAACCCTCATAGCGAGAAACAGCGCGTAGCAATACACGAAATACTCTGGCATGGGATTCAGCCAGATCTTTCTTCTCAATGTATTCCTCTGCTAATTCGTAGAACGTCTTAGAAGCCTTGTTGTAAGCTTCGGGATGGTTGAACTTATCCACGATGTCTGTTAGCCAGTTGCCAGCAATCTCATTCTTTGGTGCATCTTCATAGCACTTGATAATTTGCTTTGAAAGCCGCTCAATACGCTCTGCCTGTTGCTTGTGCCATCTGACATCTGGGGTCTCTAACCTGTGGTTACTGACACTGATAATGCCACGCTTGAACAAGATATATCCCTTGCTCTCAGCTTTCTTCTGTGTGGCAGTAACTAACTTGGTGGGAACACTCACATTGTTCGCCTCAGTAGCAGCACGATCAATGTAATACTCAAAAAACTCAGGTGATACATATATACCACTCTTTGCATAAAGGCAGAATTTCTTGCCTTCGTGGAAACGAATAAGCACCTCTTGCCTACAGGTTTCCTTTTGGACTTTCGATGAAAGCCGCAATTCAATTTTAGCCATAATGTCGAATTTTAATAAAGCTGTTGCAAAGATATGAAGAAGGATTAAAACGAGCAAAAATATTATCGTCTTTTTATCGTTGTAGGTCAAATTTTATGAGACTTAATCAACGAGGAACAACTTAATAACTCTTCAAAACCCCGATTAATAAAAGGTTTTTGTCTTTTTCGATTACATGCAATTTGCTCTATTTTTTAATGTTGTATTCCGGGTATCCCAACTGAAAAAGCTTCGGAGTTTTACTACTTCGAAGTTTTTTTATGCCAAAAAACGTGAAATCTTTAGAATAATGTGAGAAAACAGAGAGACGTTTTGCGATAAATTAAAACTTTCTCAGTATCTTTGCACTGATTTATGCCCTTTTAGCAAAAAGGATGGCGTGTTC
>JAEEGL017309135.1_pt1 | contig 25909 bp, 25 predicted proteins | sample 9134231 | NCBI WGS metagenome assembly JAEEGL01 (sample SAMN16246548, study PRJNA631951) | gut metagenome | biome: gut microbiome; feature: rumen; material: fiber-attached | host: Bos | place: Iran: Karaj | collected 2018-10 | reverse complement strand
TATACAGTTATATAAAGATTATAAGGACAATAAAGTATCAACTAATTTTGGAAGTATTATGCCGATGTTAAAAGGAAAATTTACGTTTGCTAATATTAACGAGATATTTCCTAAAGATATCAATGATGCTATAAAAGAAGGAATTGATTACTTTAATACTAAAATAAAAGGATTTAATAGCGATGATACAGTTCTTGCTGCAGTAGAGTCACGTACATCATCACCAATAAGAATTATAAGAGATGAAAATTTTGAATCTAATATAAAAGGAATATATCCAATAGGAGAAGGTGCAGGATATGCAGGAGGTATTGTCTCTGCTGCTGTAGATGGTATAAAAGCATTTGAGAAAATAGTTTCTAGTGAAAAATAAGTCTGAATATGATATTATATTTATATAAAAAACTGAGGTGGTTAATTTGAAGTGTATGCTTATGAATAAAAATACTGAGGTATTGGTTGCAGAATATAATAATATTTCAAAGTTCTTTGATGAAATAATAGATATCAAAAATATTGATTATGCACCATATGTTTTAAAAAAGATTTACCTTGAAAAAAGTGAAGATTTAAGAATTGTTTTAACAAATTGGTTTAAAGGTAGAGGTATACCTTCTTGGCGAGATAGATTGGATATATTATTATATAGATTAAATATTGAAAGTGTTGAAGATCTTTTAGATAAATCATTTGGGTTATCTTTATCAGATCAATATTGGATTAAACCGTATGATAGTAACATTAAATATGATGATATTAATTTCTTTGATCATGATTTTGATTCAGCGGATTTTTTAGATGCAACATTTACAGATAGAACTTTTACAGCAACTAATGATGCATCTTTAAGAACGCCTAATAATACAACAGATGGAATGCTAAGAAAAACTTGGATAATAGAAAATGGTAAAAGATACTTATTAAAAGGTGGATATAAAAATGATATTATGCAACCATTTAATGAGGTTCTTGCAACTGAGATATGTAAACGATTAAATTTTGAACACGTTAAGTATACATTAGATATTGTTAAAGGTAGAGTTATATCTAAATGTGAATGTTTAACAACCAAAGATAATGAAATTATACCTGCATCTCAAATAATACGTGGTGAAAAGAAAAACAAAAGTATTTTAGATTATGAGAATTATATTAAAATACTTGAAAATAATGGTATAAAAGGTGCAAGAGAAAAACTAGAGGATATGTATATATTAGATTATTTAATTATGAATGAAGATAGACATTTAAATAATTTTGGTGTTATTAGAGATGTTAATACATTAAAATGTGTTAGTGTTTGTCCTATATTTGATAATGGTATGGCACTAAACGTTAATTATTACGATGATAGTACAATAGTTACCGAAGGAAATGGTAGATTGTTTTATGAGATAAAATCATTTGATGAAATAATAAAAGTTGTTAAGGATATTAAAAGAATTGATATATCTAAGTTAGATACAGTAGTAGAATGGTTTGATAATTTGCTACATAAGTATCAACATATTACTAAAATTAGTGATGATAGAATTAGTAGATTATGTTATCTTTTAAATAGGCAAATAGATAAGTTAAAAATATTAATAGAAAATAGTTAGGTGGAAGATTTATGGATTATAAAAAAATGAGAGAGTATACACATGAAGAATTTGTAAAATTGGTTATGGGTTTAAGTGAAAAAGAATTGCTAGAATTGAGTAGAAAATATGGTGGATATCCAGTGTTATTTAGGATGGCACTTGATGATAGAATAAGTCATATACCATTTATTCAAACTGGTGCGGCAATTATTATAAGAAATGAAATTGGTGAAATATTGTTACAAGAAAGAACAGATAGGAATAAATGGGGATTACCTGGAGGATGCCAAGAGTTAGGTGAAGATTTAAGAGTTACTGCTGTAAGAGAAGCATATGAAGAAACAGGTATTAAATTAAATCCATTAGATATTGAATTAATAGATACATTATCAGGTGAATCTAGAAAAAATAGTTATCCGAATGGTGATATAGTATATAATAATACGTCTCTATACTTGGCTAATGTTACTGAAAATGATATCAAAGAATTAAAAGGGGATTCAGAAACTAAACGATTACAATTTTTTAATATCGATAGTATTCCGGAAAATATTATGGATATTGATTTAATAAATGCATATAAAAATTATAATAAAAAGAATTATAGGTTGAAATGATCTATAATTCTTTTATCTTAAAGTTTTCATTTTTTCAATATTAATATTTCCTAAATTTATCGCACTATATGTTTCTCTAAAATTCATTCTAAACCAATCATTGATTGTTTCATCATTAGGATTTTTAATCATTTCATAAGTTTCAAAAAAATTATTATTTAGTTTATATTATGCTTCGTATTTTATAAACTTTTATTACTTAGTAAATCACCTAATGAATTGCTTCTTGTAGACCAACCATATGAAAGCATATTTTTAATGTTTTCTTTTTTTGTTTCAATTATTCCATTATCCGTACTATATAGTAAAAAAGTACCATCTAAAGAATTATCAAAATAAAATAAAGTTACTATTTGCTCGTTATTTAAATATATTAAATTAAATTCTTTATAATTAATTCCAACACGAGATAATATTTCGTGAAATAATCTTTTTATAAATAGACTTCCTTCTTGATGTCCTTTAAAGTTATGAGAATATATAATTTGTTTGATTTGTTCAATTCCATATTCAAATATATCTGTATCAAAATCTGTTGTATATTTTTCTATTACTTTTTTCTTACATTCGTCAATTCGATTATTAGTATATATTCCTGATAAGTTAATTTTGGTTTTATTATCTAATTTTATTCTTTCTTGTAAAGATAATAAATCATATTTTTTATCTGTGTTTGTATGAATTATATTTGCGTACTCACTACATGCAAAGTGTTCACACATCATACCACTTTGTATTTCGTATAAATCTAAAGTTAAATCTAAAAGATATTCTTTACCACTAGACTTATCTTTTAATTCAACAGCAACATGATCTACTTTATTACAAAAATTTCCTCTTAATTGAATATTTCTTTTAATAACTCTAGATTCAAGACCGTCTATATTATTAAGCATTAAATTTAGTAGATATGATATTTGTGTACAAGTTTGAAAGTAATCGATATTATTAGTAAGAAAGTCAATTTCTTTATGTGCAATCTCAATGTTATTTGCAATCCTATAATCATATCTAAAAACGTGGCCTGCTTTGTTATATATAAGCCATGCCTTTTCTAACGGTGATAAATTTTCTGGAATATTTAAAAGTATTAAATTTAATTCGCCTACCAGATTAGGTTTCATAGTACTAATATTATTATCTAACATAAAAAACACATCCCTCAAGTTAAATTATAACATTTTTTTTGTTTTTTGCAAATTGAGTTATTATGCTAAATCTGTTATAATCTATATAGTTTTCTGGAGGTGATATAATGCATGATAAATTACTCTTGTTACCTAATAAACCTGGGTGCTATTTAATGAAAAATAAGGATGGAGTTATTATTTATGTTGGCAAAGCTAAAAATTTAAAAAATAGAGTTAATTCTTATTTTAGGGGCAAACACTATGGTAAGACGGCAAAGTTAGTAAGTGAAATAGTAGACTTTGAATATATAGTTGTTGAAAGTGAAGTAGAATCCCTTATATTAGAAATTAATTTAATTAAAAAATATGATCCAAAGTATAATATTTTGCTTAGAGATGATAAGAGTTATCCATATATAGAACTTACTAATGAAAAAGTGCCTACTCTTAAAGTAGTAAGAAGTATAAATCGTAAGAAAAATCAAAAGAATTTATACGGGCCTTATCCTAACGTTACTGCTGCTCGTGGTACGGTTAATTTATTAAATAGAATATATCCCTTAAAGAAGTGTCGGACTTACCCAAAGAAAACATGTTTATATTATCATATAGGTCAGTGCTTAGGATATTGTGTCTATGATATAGATAAAGATAAAATAGAATCTATGAAAAGTGAGATTATTAAGTTCTTAAATGGTGATGATTCGATAGTAAGAGAGAAATTAGAACGTGAGATGGAAGAAGAATCTAAGCAAATGCATTATGAGAAAGCATTAGAGATAAAGCAACTACTTGATTATATTAAAGTAACTCTTACTCATCAAAAAGTAGAATTAAAAGATAATGTTAATAGAGATATCTTTGGATATTATGTAGATAAAGGCTATATTAGCATTCAAGTATTCTTTATTAGAAATTCTAAAATAATAGAAAGACATTCTAAAATATTTCCTCTAATTGAAAATGATGATGAAGAGTTAACTAGATATATTGCAAATTTCTACAATAAGGATATATTAAAACCAAAAGAGATATTAGTACCGAATATAGTTGATAAAGGTTTATTAGAAAACTATTTAGAGATTAATGTAAAAGTACCTATGAAAGGAGAAAAACTTAGATTAGTTGAGATGGCAAATGATAATGCTAAAATTGCATTGAATGAAAAATTTGAATTAATAAAAAAAGACGAGAAAAGAACTATAGAGGCTAATGAAGAATTAAGAAAAATATTAAAACTAGATACCTTAGATAGAATAGAGATATTTGATAATGCTCATTTGTTTGGTGAATATAATGTATCTGGTATGGTTGTTTTTAAAGAAGGTGTTCCTTCTAAAAATGATTATCGTAAATTTAAAATTAGCATTGATAAGAATGATGATTATAATACGATGCGTGAGGTTATATATCGTAGATATTTTAGAGTATTATCTGATAATCTAGTAAGACCTAATTTAATAATTGTTGATGGTGGAGTAGGACATATAAATGTTGCCCGAGAAGTAATTGAATCATTAGGCCTTGATATTCCAGTAGTGGGACTTAAGAAAGATAATCATCATGCAACAAGTAAGTTATTAGCATTCGATCCTATTGAAGAGATAGATATTGATAAAAAGAGTAATCTATTCTATCTTCTTGAAAGAATGCAAGATGAAGTACATAATTTTACTATTAATTATCATAGACAAATAAGAAGTAAAGGAAGTCTTTCTAGTGTTCTTGATAATATTGAAGGTATTGGTGAGAAAAGAAAGAATGAACTTTTAAAGAAGTATCATAGTATTAATAAAATGAAGCAGGCAAGTATCGATGAGTTAGATAAAATACTTCCGCATAATGTAAGCGAGAATTTAAAAGAGTTTTTAGATAATTACAAATAATGCAAAAGATAACATTTATATTTAAATTTAAGTTAGATTGAACCAAGAAGAATAAAAACTTCTTCTTTTTGTATTCTCAAAAAATATTCTTGTAAAGAATTAGAATGTATGATAAAATTTATATGGTGAATATAATATGAAGAAAATATTTTATTTAGTATTAGTTAGTTTAATAGGTGTTTTATTAGTTGGGTGTTCTAAGAAAAGTAAAGATGTTGAAGATGTACAAAAGAACACTGAAATGCCTAAAAGTTCTTATTTAGATTTATATAGAGATTATGTATATAATGATATATTTGAAAGTAAAGAAATAATGGGATTGGAGACTTTTAATGGTATTATAATAAATATTGATTTGTTTAGTGAACCAATATTAATTGCTAACTTTCATCATGATATAGATGGTAATTTCATTAAAATATATTATATAGAAAATGGTGAAGTAAAAAGTACAAAGTCTCATAAGGCAAATAAAGTTAAATACTTATATAATATTAAAGATGATAAAAAGGAACTATTTATATATGAAGATAATTCTTACAAAGTATATTCTGCTTTAGAAGATATAATAAGTAAAAATGATGTAGATATAAGAAGTGTTAAAGAAGATAATATGAATCAAGAGTATGTATTAACACGTGATAATATAGAGTATGGTATAGTTGATAAAAAAGATTATAATAATACTTTTAATAAATTAGATGAATTGTATAAAAAACGAGATAATATTAGCTTAGACAACGAAGTAAAAAGTATTAAAAATGAGTTAGTATTTTTAAAAGATGATGAAATAACATATAAAGATTATCATATTTCTTATGGCAAATATGCTTATGATGATATATTTATTACTCTAAATAAAGACAAGACTTATAGATTTGATTATAATATTAATGGGGATTTTATGCATATTGATGGCGTATGCAATTATGGTTATAAGTATATATATTGTATTATAAGTCCTCTGAAGTTTAGTCTTGAAGTAGTTGGTGATAATAAACTTAAATATATTGATAAGACTAAAAAGTATAACGATGAAATATTTAGTTATGGAGGTTAGCATGAAAAGGATTATATATAGTTTAATAGTAGTATTAATTATTAGTTTAACTATTGGTTGTGGTAGTAAGAAAGAAGTAATTAAAAAGGTAGAAAATAAAAAAGAAGTTGATTATAAAAGTATTTATATGGAAGTATTGGAGGGTAAGAGAAACTTTATTAATGAAGATGATAAAGAGATTACTTTTAATGATTATTTAAATACAGAAAAAGGTAATATGGATAGTGCGAAGGTAACATATACTTATATTGATTTTGATAATAAAGATTCTATTAAGCATGAAGAAATGTTAGTATTAACAGAAACTAATGATGGATACTTTTTAATACTTAATTATGATGAATATGCAGATAAAGTATATGGAATTTATAAAAATTATCGTGATATGATATATGTTAAAAGTGATGGCTCTATTTACGGTAGTGGTGGAGCGAATGCTAGTTATGTTTATAAACTTATATTAGATAAGAATAAATATGAAGAAGTTGTTCTTGCTGAAAATAATGAAGGCATGTATAAAATAGATAATAAAGAAGTAACTAAGGATGAGTATGATAATTATTTAGAAGAATTTAATAAAAAGGATTCTATTAGTTATACAGATTATAAGAACATTGAATTAAATAGTGATAATACAAGCTCTACTAATAATGTAAGTGTTGATAATAAAGAAAATTCTATCTCTGGAACATATTATTTAGAGTTAACTGATGGTACTATTGTAACTGATGGTTCTGGGACTATTATTTTAAATAGTGATAATACTTGTAGTTATTATAGTGGATGGTCAGATATGGTATGTACTTCTTATACAGTAAGCAATAATAATGTATGTTTGAATTTACAAGAAACAGGTGGAAATAAATGTTTTACCCTTAATGGAAACATATTGAGTGATACTTATGAAAATTATATAAAGAATGGTGATTAAATGAAAAAGAATATTTTGATATTATTTAGTTTTATAATGCTTTTATTATTTATATCTCCGGTGAGTGCTGCACTAAGAAAAAGTGTTGAACTTGATGGGTATTTTGATGCTAAATTTAAAGTTGAGTGGTATGATTTTGAAAATGCATCTGGTACTCGACCTGATTCTTTTGAACTTGCACTAGTTGGAGAGACTAATAGAAATCAAACTAAAGCAATAGTATCTAAAGATAATTGTGATACAGAAACTAATCCTAATGTTTGGGACTGTGAGGTAAGATTTTATGCATTAATGATAAGTAGTTCCAAAATAGAAACAGAGTATGGTTTTTATGCGGTAAGTGATGGGCTTCCTGATAATTATTTTGCTCGTAATGATTATTCAAACTACGGTTATGTAGAAAGAGGTTATGAAGTATTATATAATGAAGGTACTATTATTATCATTGCGAATGTTAAAAGATTTTATGATTTTAATGTAGCATTTGATGATGCTGATAATAGAGATGGCATAAGACCTTGGATATTACAATATACATTGAAAAATCAAGATAACTCTTTTGTTAAATCCATAGAAATTAAACCTACAAATACAGATAGTTATATATCAACTCCAGATGGATATGAATATAAAACATCTAATTGGAAGTATTCTGCAAACTTATATCCATATCTAATTAAAGATGATAAACCTGATTTTAGTACTAAAGCAGAATATTCAATAACACCAAATATCTCAGTTGAAGGATACGAATATTCATTAGATATTGATGATAACATTTATACATTAAATTATAAATATAATGCCAAAAAATTAGATTATGATATTGATGTAAAAGTTGAGTTTGAAGATAATATTTATAAAAAGCCTGATGATTTAGCGCTTTCTTTATATACAGAAAATGATTCAAATGTAAATACTGTAAGAGTAAGTGATAAAAATAATTGGCAGTATAAATTTAGTGATTTATATTTAAATGATTTAAATCTTGATCCTGATAATAATAGTAATGTTAAAGAAGCTATATATAAAGTTAAGGTAAAAGAAAATGAAGATTATGACTATGAAATAACTGGTAACCAAGTTGATGGTTATAAAGTATTAGTCAAATACATTGGTGATAAAATATATAAATTTATTAAAGGCGTAAATCAAACATATATAATAGAAAAAGATGATAATGCACTATTTCAAATAGATGCACCTTATAGTTTATTTGAAAACGGTGGTAAAGTTTATATTGATGGTAAATTAGTAGATAAGAATAATTATACTTCTGAAAGTGGTAGTACTATAATTAAATTAAGTAAAGATTATATGAGTAGTTTAAGTGTTGGTAAGCATATATTAAAGGTAGAATTTAATAATGGTGGAGTTGCTGATACAACATTTAAAATTGAAAAAAATAGTAATAAAATAAATATAAGTTCTAATCCTAATACATATGATGGTATTAAAAAATATATATTAATTTTGGTAATTAGTTTAATTGGAATATTTTTAAGTTGTATAATTATTAATAAAAGGAGAAGGTATGAAAAGTAAGAAAAAAATAGTAATAGTAATTGGTATAATTTTAGTTATATGTTTATTAGCATGTGGCTACTTATTTAAAGATAAAATATTTGGTAATAAAAGTGATAAGTTAAAAACTACATGGGGAGAGACTTATTATCTTTATTTAAAAGACATAAATGAAAATAAGTTATATGAAAAAGCAGGATTACCTAGTGATATTAAGGATGCAAAGGTAAGTATATTTAATGTTACTGATATTAAAGAACCAGTTATGACTATTAGTTATAATAAAGAAAATAATAATTATACTAATGTATATTATATCGAAGATGATAAAGTAAATGCATTAGTATATAATGAACCAACTAGTGTAGAATTACTCTATAATATCGAAAAAGATACATATAATTATTACTCAAATACTGTATCAGATGATTCTAATTATTATAAGAATTTAACTGATCAAATCAATAGTAAGACAAGCAAAGATTCTAGTAAGGCTGTTATGGTAGAAGAATATGTATTTAATGAAAATGATAAAGAGTCAGTTACTGATTCTACAGGTAAAGAGGTTACTTTAACTAAGTTTGAAGAAACATTTATTAAAGTAGATACTAAAGATAATTCATTTACCTTTGATAGTAAATTAGTTGAGAATGAACTTAAGAAAAGAGTAGAGAAAAGTATAGAAATATATGAAGATATAAGTAAGGTTATTGAGGCTAATAAAAAGGCTACTGATAAATTAAAAGAAGAGTTAAAAACTAAACAAGATAGTATTAAAAGTATTAAAGAAGAAAATGCTAGAATAGAAGAAGAAAAACAAAAACAAATCGAAGAACAGAAAAAACAAGAATCAGAAGGTATTAAATTAGGTAATTATACAATAAAGTATGGTACTTATATTGGTGAAGCAGCAAGTGAAGGATATACTTTAGTATTAAATAAAGATGGTTCATGTACTTATAATGGTTCTGCTTGTACATACACTATTGGCACACATGACTTTGCACAAGATATTTCTACAAAGGGAAGTTATAAAACTTGTTTAATTATTAGTTACGATTATACAGATTATTTATTTGCATATAACAACACCACTATTGGTGATGGAGATCTTAATTCATTTACCTATAGCGGATAAAAATTAGAAAATATAAAGAACTTTCTTTATATTTTTTTTAAATCATGATAAAATTAGTTAGGTGATTGAAATGAGTTTAAATAGAAGTGAATTAAGAACTAAAATAATGACGATACTCTATCAAATAAATGTTTATGAGGCTAATAAAGTTGAATACAATGTAGATGATGTAATTAAATCTGTTTATGAGATTGATAATGAATTTGTAAAAGAAATAGTATATGGTGTAGTTACATATAAAGATAAATTAATTAATATTGCGAATACTTATTTAAATGGTTGGACTATAAATAGATTAGGTAATACTGATCAAGCAATATTACTTATGGGAATATATGAGCTTATTTATACAGATACTCCACCTATAGTAGTTATAAATGAATCAGTTAATCTTGCAAAGTTATATAGTGATGATAAAGTTAAAAATATGATTAATGCATGTTTAGATAAAGTGTATCATGAAAAAGTAGATAAGGAAGATAATGATGCAAGATAGATATTTAACTGTATCAGCAATTAATAAGTATTTAAAACATAAATTAGATAATGATAGTAACTTATTTAATGTCTTTTTAAAAGGTGAAATATCTAATTTAAAGATGCATTCAACAGGACATATATATTTTTCTATTAAAGATGAAACTAGTAAAATAAATGCTATTATGTTTAGTGGTAATGCTAAAAAGTTAACATTTGTACCTAATGACGGTGATAAAGTATTAGTTACTGGTAGAATTAGTGTATATGAAGCAACAGGAAGTTATCAAATATATGTTAGTGAGATGGAAAAAGATGGTATAGGAAATCTTTATTTAGCGTATGAAAAATTAAAGAAAGATTTAGCTCAAGAAGGACTATTTGATTCTAAATATAAGAAAAAAATACCTAAGTATCCTGAGAGAATTGGTGTAATTACTGCTAGAGAAGGAGCAGCCGTAAAAGATATTATCTCAACAATTAAAAGAAGATATCCAATATGTGAAGTATTATTGTTTCCATCATTAGTACAAGGAGATAATGCTTATAAAAGTATAATTGCATCTATCGATAAAGCAGAAGAGTTTAATCTTGATGTATTGATTATTGGGCGTGGTGGAGGTTCTATTGAAGATTTATGGAACTTTAATGAAGAAGAGTTAGCCAGACGTATATTTGCATGTAAAGTACCAACAATTAGTGCGGTAGGCCATGAAATAGATTATACGATTGCAGATTTTGTTGCTGATATGCGTGCGCCTACTCCAACAGGAGCAGCAGAAATGGCAGTACCTAATTTACCTGATTTAATAAATTATATGCATAATTTAAAGGTTAGATTAAATGAAGCAATCAATACTAAAGTTAATTATCAAAGACTGTATTTAGAATCAGTTAAGAATTCATTTGTTATTAAAAATCCAATGATTATGTTTGAGGCTAAAAAACAAGGATTAGATTTACTTGTTGAAAAGCTTAACAAATCTATAATAAATAATCTAAATAATGCAAAACATAGATTAGAATTACTTACTAGTAATCACATTATAGTAAATCCTAGTATATTATATAAAGATAAACAAATATACTTAGATAATTTAATTAATAAGTTAGAACTATTAAATCCTTTAAGTAGTTTAAAACGAGGATTTAGTGTAACATATAAAAATAATAAATTAGTTAAAGATATTAATGATATAAATATCGATGATGAGTTAAATATAAAAATTAGTAATGGTGAAATTATTGCGAAAGTTACTAATAAGAAGGAAGAGGTTTAAATGGAAAAAGTTGTAAAATTTGAAGATCAAATAAAAGAATTAGAAACAATTATTAATGAACTTGAAAATGGAGAAGTTGATTTAGATACATCTATTGAAAAGTATACTAAAGCTATGAGTTTAGTTAAGTCTTGTGATGAGAAGTTAAAGAAGATAGATGAACAAGTTAGTAAGATAGTTACTGAAAATAATGAGATTAAAGACTTTGATGTGGAGTAATTATGAAAAGGCGAAGAATAAAAAAAGGTCCAATTATTATACTGGTATTAGTTGTGGTAGTTATATTAGGATTAATTATAGGTATTATTAAATTAGTACCAAAGAATAATAAAACTAAGGTAAAAACTAACAATACTACAACAACTAAAAAAGTATCTAAAGAAAAAACTAAGGATAATTATAACTTACGTGAAGGAGAAGAGTTAATTAGTAAGACACCAACTGGTATGCATTTAACGAAATATGAAGGTGCTTATTATGTAGATGGAATACTTATAGTAAATAAATCATATCCACTTGATAGTTCTTATGAACCTAAAGAACCATATAAAGAGATTACTAGTGATTATTTATATGGCCCAGATTATTTAGATAAAACAGTAATGGAGAAATTCATTAGTATGAAAGAATCAGCTAAAGATGCAGGATATGAACTTAAAATAACTAGTGGATATCGTTCTTATAAAGTACAAGTAGATTTATATAATAATTATGCTGCTAGAGATGGAATTGATGCAGCAGATACTTATTCTGCACGTGCAGGGTATTCTGAACATCAAAGCGGTTTATGCTTTGACCTTAATGGAACTAATAAGAACTTCTTAGAAACACCAACTGGTGCTTGGGTAAATGAGCATGCTGCTGATTATGGATTTATCTTAAGATTTCCTAAAGATAAAGAGACAGAGACCGGTTATAATTATGAAGCATGGCATTTTAGATATGTAGGAGTTGAGCTTGCTAAAAAACTATATAATAATGGTAACTGGATTAGTTTAGAAAGTTATTTAGGTGTTGATAGTAAGTATGAGTGAATCTATAGCAATCTATAGATTTTTCTTAATATGAATATTTCAGGAGACTTTATGGAGAATATTATTAAAAAGAAAAATGATATCATATTTTATGAAGATGATAATGATAATTTAAAAATTGAAGTGCTTTTAAATGATGAAGATGTATGGTTAAATACAAATGCAATTGCAGAACTTTTTGATGTACAAAGGCCTGCAATAGTGAAGCATATAAACAATATTTATAGGGATGATGAATTAAAAGAAATAGGCACATGTTCCAAAATGGAACATGTGGGTAATGATGGATTACAAACTTATAAAACCAAGTATTATAATCTTGATATGATTATTTCAATAGGTTTTAGAGTTAATTCAAAAAAAACAATCAAATTTAGAACTTGGGCAAATAGGATATTAAAAGAGTATATTAAAAAAGGATTTATTCTTAATGACGAAAGATTCATGAAAGCAAATAGAAATGATCAAAAATATTTTGATGAATTACTTGAAAGAATAAAACTAATTAGAGTTAGTGAAAGAATGTTTTATCAAAAAATTACTGATATATTTGCTGAATGTAGTATTGATTATATTAAAGATAGTGAGACTACTAAAACGTTTTATAAGACAATTCAAAATAAATTTCATTATGCAATATCCCATCAAACTGCTGCAGAAATAATATATGATAGAGTTGATTCTACTAAGGAACATTTAGGTCTTACTAACTTTAAAAATTCCCCTAATGGTAAAATTTTAAAAAGTGATGTTAGAATTGCTAAAAATTATTTGGATGAAAAAGAGTTAAAAGAACTAAATGATTTAGTTAATATCTATCTTGATATTGCTGAAAATAGAGCAAGTCGTCATATACCAATGGCGATTATGACTGGGTAACATCTTTAGAAGAAGTATTTAAAATTAACATGTATGATATATTAAATGGTAAAGGAAAAATAAGCCATGCTAAGGCAATGAAAAAAGCAGAGTGTGAATATGATAAGTATGCAGTTATTCAAGATAGAAATTATATATCTGACTTTGATAAATTAGTTTATGAAACAGAAAAAGTATGTTCTGATAAGGAGTGATTTGAATGATTAAAACAAGTAATTATAATAATTGTCATACTGATAAGTATCAAGTATATTCTATATCTCGTGATAAAGGTAAAGATGCAAATTATGTAGGGGATTACTTTTTAACACTAGCCCCTAAACGTGAGTTCTTTAAAACTTGGAGACATAATCGAGGTTTAATTGATGAAGTAACCAATAATGAGTATTATATGAAAGAGTTCTATGAGCAAGTTTTAAAACCATTAAATCCTAAACAAATATATGAACAATTAGACAACTCTATATTATTATGTTATGAAGAACATAACGAATTCTGTCATCGTCATATTGTAGCTGCTTGGTTTGAATTAGCTTTGGGTATAGATGTAAAGGAAGTAATAATTAATGGTTTTAAAGAAGAGATATTAGATAGACCAGAATATATAAAAGAATATCTTAATAAATTAATGATGAATGATAATAAAACAATTGAAAAGCAAATGATTAAAAAGTTATGATTAATTTCATAATTTTTTCTATTGATTACAAACTATAATACGTGTTAAAATAAATTTGTAAATTGTTAAGGAGTAAGAATTATGGCAATAATTAAAGTAATGGATACAATATTAGCAAATAAGATTGCAGCGGGAGAAGTTGTAGAAAGATGTGCATCAGTTGTAAAAGAGTTAGTAGAAAATAGTATAGATGCTAATAGTAATGATATTAAAGTTGAATTAATTGAATCAGGAGTTAAAATGATTCGCGTAACTGATAATGGTAAAGGTATGGATAAGGAAGATGCAGTTAATTGTTTTTTGCGTCATGCAACAAGTAAATTAAAAACTGAAGAAGATTTATTCCGCATAAATACTTTAGGTTTTAGAGGTGAAGCTCTTGCTTCTATTGCATCAGTATCTAAAGTAAAACTAACTACTTGTGCATCTGATATTGGAACTATTGTAAATATTGAAGGCGGGAATATTATTGATGTTAAAAATGGTGATGCAAGAATTGGTACAATAATTGAAGTAAATGACTTATTCTTTAATACTCCAGCTAGATTAAAATATTTAAAAAGTCTATATACAGAACTTGCTCATATTACAGATTATATGAATAAACTAGCCTTATCTCATCCTGATATTAGGTTTACTTTAATTAATGATTCCAAGGTATTATTGCAAACAGATGGATCTGGTAATTTGCTTAAAGTAATTAATAGCATTTATGGAGTTGGAGTTAGTCGTAAGATGTTATCCGTTTATACTGAATCTGCTGATTATGAGATAACAGGATATATAAGTTTACCTGAGGTATATAGATCTCGAAATAATAGTATTATTACTATAGTAAATGGAAGAATAGTTAAGAATAGTAAGTTAAATAGTTCTATTAATGAAGCATATCATTCATATAAGCCAGATAATTATTATCCGATAGTTGTTCTTAATATAGAGGTAGATACAACTCTAGTTGATGTAAATATTCATCCAACTAAAATGGATATTAAATTTTCTAAATTAGATGAGTTAATAGAACTTGTTACTAACATGATTAAAGATAAGATTAAAGTTAAAACATTAATCCCGAACGCTAAAGAAGAACCTATTGAAACCTTTAAGATTAACAAAATAGAATATGATTATCATGAAAATATTAATACAGTAAATGAGAGAAAAACTAAATATAATATTGAAGAACAAACATTAGATTTTGAAGAATATGTAGTTAATGATGATTTAACTAATGATACTAGTGATACTTTAGATTTAGAAGATAAAGAGAAGAGTGATAGACTTCCTATACTTTATCCAGTAGGACTAGTTTGGGGTACATATATCATCTGTCAAAATGAAATAGGAATGTATTTAATTGACCAACATGCAGCAAAAGAACGTGTTAATTATGAGATATTTAAAGAAAAACTTGCAACTTCTAATACTAAAATGACAATGCTTGTACCACTTACATTAGAAATACCTAATAATGAATATATAATACTAGAGAAGAATATGCGCATGCTTACTAACATGGGATTTACTATAGAAGAGTTTGGCCTTAATACAATTATAGTAAAAGAGCATCCAACATGGATAAAAGATAATGTAAATGAGACAATTAAAAGAATAATAGAAGCAGTTATAAATAAAGAAAAAGATTTTAATTTGCAAAGATTTAATGATCATTTAGCTGCAACTTTAGCATGTAAAGCATCTATTAAAGCCAATACATCTATTACTATGGATGAAGCTAAAAACTTAATAGAAGATTTAAGAAAATGTGATAATCCATTTAACTGTCCACATGGTAGGCCTACTATTATTACATATACTAAATCTGATTTAGAAAAACTATTTAAAAGAAGTGGGTTTTAAATCGTAAAATGTGTAAATTATGTATTAAAATATGGTGAATTTTGTGATATACTATGCTTGAGGAGGAATTCTTATGGAAAGATTAAGAAGAAAAATTGATGACTATTTAATAGAATGGAAAAATAGTAGTGATAAAAAGCCACTTATAATTAAAGGAGCAAGACAAATCGGTAAAACTAATGCAATAAGAAACTTTGGAGAAAATAATTATAAAGTGTTTATTGAAATAAACTTTGCGCTCATGAATCAATTTAAAACAATTTTTAAAGATGGATATGTTGTTGATGATATAATTAAGAATATAACATTAAAACTGCCTGATATTGAGCTTATTCCAAATGAGACACTGATATTTTTTGATGAAATGCAGGAGTGTGTTAATACTGCTACTTCGCTTAAAGCATTTAGAGAAGATGGAAGATATGATGTAATATGTTCAGGTTCTTTAATGGGGATTAATTATAAAGAAATTGAATCTAATAGTGTTGGTAATAAAATAGATTATGTAATGCATTCAATGGATTTTGAAGAGTTTCTTTGGGCTAAAGGTTATAAAGATGAGCAAATTGAAGATATGTATTCTTATATGTTAAAATGCATTCCATTACCTAAGTTAATGTATGATGTAATGCTTAGCAATTTTAGGGATTACATGGTAGTTGGTGGAATGCCTGCTATTGTAAATACATTTATTGAAAATAAGAATTTTAGTGGAATTTTAAAAATGCAAGAACAGATTCTTTTAGATTATGAAGAAGATATTGCAAAATATGCTGGAGGTCTTGATAAAGCAAAAATACTTAATGCATATAGAATAATACCAGTATTTCTAGGTAATGATAATAAAAAATTTCAAGTTAGTAAAATAAAACAAGGAGCTAGAAATAGAGAATATGTTGGAGTTATAGATTGGTTAAGTAATGCTGGTATTGTAAATGTTTGTTATTCAATGGAACAATTAGGATTACCCTTAAAAGGTAATTATGATGCTGATAATTATAGATTATATTTTGCAGATACTGGACTTTTAATTGGTTCGCTTGAAGAAGAAGCTCAAAGAGATCTTAGAGATAATGAAAACTTTAATACATATAAAGGTGCGATATATGAAAATATTGTTGCAGATATGCTTGTAAAAGAAGGATACGGTCTGTATTTCTTTAAAGATGATCGAAAAAAAGTAGAAATGGATTTCTTTGTTAGGGATACTAATTCACTAATACCAGTAGAAGTAAAAGCAAATGATAATTCTACACCATCACTTAATAATCTTATTGATAATGATAAACATAGTGAGATAAAATATGGTATAAAACTATGTAATAAAAACATTGGATTTAATGGTAAATTTTATACATTCCCTTATTTTTTAACTTTCTTATTAAAAAGATTTTTAAGAGAGAAAGATAATAAATAGTAGTAAATAATGTTTTTTGAATAAATATATAATCTACAGAAAAGTATTTGGTAATTTATTACAATTAAAATAGTAATAAACTAATGTTAGATTTAGGTAATTTAATGTTTATTTCTTACGACATTTCTTACGACATTTCTTACGACATTTCTTACGACATTTTATTGTAATCAGTATATAATTATGGTAAACTAATCATTGTACTATTTATATTTAGGGGGGCTAGGTTATATGATAAACATTACAGAAGATAATAGAAATGAGTTTAAAGTAAAGCTTACTGATAAATTTGTAAATGAAGTAATTGCTTTTTTGAATTCGAATGGTGGTAATATATTTATTGGCGTAAATGATAAAGGCAAAGTTATAGGTTATAACGGAAATATTGATTTACTTCAAAGAAATATTAAAGATATAATCAAAGATAATATTGCTCCGTCAACACTTGGACTATATGATGTAGTTGTTCTTGAAGAGAATAATAAAAAGTACATAAAAATTATAATTGCTGGTGGTTCAGATGGACCGTATTATGTTAAAAGTATGGGAATGACTCCAGAAAGCTGTTTTATTAGAGTTGGGAGTTCAATACAAAGTATGCCTTATGATATGATTTATAATAGAGCAAATAAAAAATTAAGAAATTCATTAAGAAGATTAGAATCTCCTAAGCAAGATTTAACATTTAGCCAGTTAAAAATATATTATGAAGAAAAAGGATATAAAATTAATGATAATTTTTTAAAACAACTAGAATTATATACTGAAGATGGTAAATATAATTATAATGCTTATTTATTAGCTGATAACAATACTATTTCAATTAGATTTGGAAAATACAAAGGGACTAATGCAGTTGATTTAATTGAAAATGAAGATTTTGGTAATTGTTCAATTATTAAAGCAACAAAGAATATTTTAAATAAATTAGAAATTGAAAATAGAATTTATACTAAAATAGAATATCCAGAAAGAAAAGAAATTAAAATGTATGATTTTGCTGCTGTAAGAGAAGCTGTTGTTAATGCAATTGTTCATAATGACTGGTCTAATGAATATTCTCCAAAGTTTGAGATGTTTAGTGATAGATTAGTTATTTCATCAAATGGTGGCATTCAACCTTCAACAACAAAAGAAGAATTTTTAGAAGGATATTCATTGCCAAAGAACAAAGAATTAATGAAGGTATTCAACGATTTAGATTTGGTTGAACAAATGGGAACAGGAATAATACGAATTCTTCAAAGTTATGATAGAAATTCTTTTGAATTCTTCCCTAATTTTATTCGAGTTACATTTCCTTTTAATGAAAATAATTTTACAAATAATAATAACAAAAGTACAGATTCTATTGCTAAAAATAATCTATCAGAAACTGAGACATCAATATTAAAACTTATTGAGGATTCACCAATGATAACTCAAAAAACTTTAGCGAACTTACTTGGAGTTAATATAAGAACAATACAGAGAAATATTAAATCGCTGATTGATAAAGGGATTATTGAAAGAAGTGGAGCAACTAAAAAAGGAATGTGGATTGTAAAAAGATAGGAGGTTAACAATGAATAATTTTAGAAAAACTATGATAAATATAGCTGTACATAATATAGATGACGCTAAACTTATTCCTAATAGTGATGGTAAATTTATTAGGAAAGATATTGAACTTGTTAAGTTTTTATCATATTTTGTTAATGATAAGTGTGATAGAATAAATCATTTATTATCTAAAGATATAACGTTGTTATCTAATAGTGAATATGAAGAAATAAGAAAGTATAAAATGTATGAAATTTTAAATAAATATGTATATGATATTAAAAATTGTACACCTATGGAGTATAAATATGCATGCGCTTATTTGTATGAATACGATATATATGAATTAATTAAAGATATATTTAGTAAAGAAGAAAGATTAGAAATAAATAAAACAGCAACACTTATAACTGAAGAATTATCATTAGAAGAACTATCCGAATACTTAAATTCATTTAATACAAATACAAATTTAGATAAATATAATAGTTTGGAAATTAAGGATGTATATTTGCTACATATACTACAAAATAAACATAGAGTATTATGCGAAGAAGAACATAAAAAAGAATTTATTTATGAGAAAAGTAAGAATGATGCAATGGCTATAAGGAATATGAAGTATTTTATATAATCTAAAATAGACTTTAGTCTGTTTTTACATTTATTTATGTAAAGGCAGAAAGTTTTTATTGACTTTGATTCAGTTATTGTGATATTTTAAAAACAACAGGAGGTTTAACATGAGTTTCAAATTTAATAGTAAGGTTCTAGACATACAAAAATTTAAGATTATGTATGTGAAACAAAGAGTTAGCGAAGGAAAATTAAAAAAAGAAAATGATAAGTTATTAAAAATTGACTGCTTTGATGATTTTGATAAAGATGGATATTCACATTTTTTCTTAGTTGGAGAAAAAGGTATGGTTGTTAATTTTGAATGTGATGATTCTATTTTTTTATACAAGGGAGTAAATGAGTCTTTAGAAAAATTAAAGGTTTTAGATAATTCCATAATCATTCAAAATGATTTTTGTATAATGGAATTCTTAAGAATGAGAAAAATAAACGATGATTTTGATTATATATATCGATTGGGATGTAAATACTTATGGCGTATTGATGAAATATTAAGAATTTTGGGTACTCCTGATGATAATCTGACACGTACTGTTTATTTATCAAATTTATATAATGATATAGCATGGAAATATAGTATTGATAAGACTGATATTAATAAGATGAATGATATATATTTTTATTGAAAAGATAATTTACCATTAAGATTGCAGAATGAAAAAGAGATTCCAAATGATATAAATAATTGGGGATCGCTTGTTCCTTTTCAAATGGAAGCTTTTGATTTAATGCCTATAGATATTATGCCTAAAAAGAGTTTGCGTGATAGCATAGATGAGAATAATAAAAGGTTAACTAAATCATATATTGCTTCATCTAAAGTATATATTGATTAAACATGCTGAAATTATAGATATTAAGAATAAATATAAGTTTAATAGTAGGTTTTGTATTATGGAAGTTATAAAAAATGATAACCGGAATAAAAGTGATATTGATAAGTGTTAAAGCATAACTAGAACTAATCTAGTTTTTCTTTACACTAATTTATGTAAACAATATAGTTTCTTGTAAAATAATAATAAATTCATGATATAATTAAGTAGGAGAGTGCATATGAGAGTAATTATAAGTGCAGGAGGAACTGGTGGACATATCTATCCGGCTTTAGCTATAGTAAATTGTATAAAAGAAAAAGAACCAAAGAGTGAGTTTTTATATATAGGTACACATAATCGTATGGAAAAAGATATTGTACCTAAGTATGATATTCCTTTTATTGGTATTGAGATGTATGGATTTAATAGAAAAAATATATTTAAAAACTTTAAAACAATTAAATGCTTATTTAAAAGTAAAAGAGAGTTAAAGAAAATTATTAAAGAATTTAATCCTGATATAGTAATTGGAGTAGGGGGATATATTACATTTCCTGTAATTACAACTGCGCATAAACTAGGTTATAAGACATTTATTCATGAACAAAATAGTGTAGCTGGTAAGGCTAACTTAATGATGGCAGATTGCGTAGATTTAATAGGTGTATCATTAAAATCATCGATGGGTGAATTTCCAACTAAAAAAGTAATATTTACTGGTAATCCTTGTGGAGAGAATGCATTGAAAGTTAAAAAGATAGATAAAACTACTTTAGGCTTCTCTAAAACAAAGAAATTAGTAGTTGTAGTAATGGGATCATTAGGTGCAGAAAACGTTCATACATTTATGAAAGAAAATATAGGCAAATTTAGTGATAAAAAGTATGAAGTATTATATATTACTGGTAAGAATAATTATGAAGATATTAAATCTATTAAGCATCCTAGTAATGTAAAACTATTACCATACTTAGATAATCTTGCTGGATTATTTAAAGATACTGATATTTTAATAACTAGAGCAGGAGCATCTACATTAAGTGAGATAATAGCCTTAACTGTACCATCAATATTAATACCATCTCCATTTGTACCTAATAATCATCAATATAAAAATGCCTTAGATTTAGTAAATAAAAATGCTGCTTTAATGGTAGAAGAAAAAAATTTAACATTTGATAATATTGATTCAAATATTAATAAATTATTAAATGATAAAAAATATTATTTAGATATGAAAAAGAATTTGGAAAGCATGCAAGTAAATGACAGTGCGACTATTATTTATAATAATATTAAAAAACTAATAGATAGGAAGTAGTTATGGAAATAATAGAAGAAATAGAAAAATTAAATATTGGAGAAGTTATTAAGAATGCAGATATGAGAGATTATACTACTTATAAAGCAGGTGGTAAGGCTCTTGGTATTGTTATTCCTGATGATGTAAGAGGTTTGATTAAATTACTTAAATTCTTAAAAGATAATAAAATTAAACATAAAATACTAGGTAATGGTTCTAACTTAATATTCTCAGATTCATTATATAATGGTATATTAATAAAATTAGATAACTTTAATAAGTTAGAATTTAATGATAACTATGTTACTGTAGGTGCAGGATATCCTTTAACTAAACTCGCACTTCGTACGGCACGTAGAGGTCTTACTGGATTAGAGTTTGCATCAGGTATTCCAGGTACTGTAGGTGGTGCAATATACATGAATGCAGGAGCCTATAAGATGGACATGGGTTATATTACTACTACAGTAAAAGTATTAGATCCTAATCTAGAGATTAAAATACTTACTAATCAAGATTTAGATTTCCACTATCGTAGTAGTTTCTTACAAAAAGTGAGTGGTTATATATGTCTAGAAGCAACACTATTACTTCGTAAAGGAGATACTGAAGCAATAATGGAAGTAATTAAAGATAGAAAACAAAGAAGAATAGAATCACAACCACTAGAATATCCATCAGCAGGATCTGTATTTAGAAATCCAGATGGAGATTATGCAGGTAGATTAATAGAAGAGATTGGATATAAAGGATATTCTATAGGTGATGCCATGGTTAGTTTAAAACATGCTAATTTTATTATAAACAAAGGTAATGCGAGTGGTGATGATATTAAGAAACTTATTAAGGAGATTAAATCTAAAGTAAAAGAGAAATATAATATTGATTTAAAGGTTGAACAAGAATTTGTAGAATAGGTGCTTATGAAAAAAAAGAATAAAAGGAATAAATCTAAGCGTAGATTAAAGAAGAAGGCTTTAATTATATTTTTAGTAATAATTATTATAATATTTATAACTGTATTTGCAGTACTTAATACTCATATTACTAATATATATATTAAAAATAATAACTACTTATCTGATGAAGAAATTATAGATATAGCACGATTAAAAGATTATCCAACGATAATAGATGCTAATACATTATCTATAAAAACTAAGTTAGAGAAAAACTTATATATTAGAAAAGCTAAAGTATATAAAAAAGGATTTTTTAATCAAGTATATATAGAAGTATATGAAAACTATCCATTATTCTATTATCATGATAAAACATATCTATATAACTTAAAAACTACAAATGATAAGCATATAGTACCTATAGTTACTAATGATATACCAGATGATATATATAATGATTTTATAAATGCATTAAGAGGTGTTGATTTAGATATATTAGAGCGTATATCAGAGATAAAATATGATTCTAATGGTATAGATAATGAAAGATTCTATTTAACTATGAATGATGGAATATATGTATATTTAACATTATCTAAATTTGATAAAATAAATGATTATGATGAAATAGTATCTACACTAGGAGATAAGAAAGGTATACTATATCTAGATAGTGGAGAATACTTTGAAATATTTAAGAATTAGAGGGATTGTATGAAAAAAGGATTTACGTTAATAGAGATACTTGCAGTTGTTACAATTATAGGATTAATATTTATACTAGTTATACCTAAAATAGCAACATCACTTAAAAATAAAAAAGGTGATGTAGATACTACAACAAATAATATAGTACTAGCAGCAGCAAAGAGTTATGTTCAAGATAACCGTGATAAGTTTGAAAAAGTTGATTCTAATACATACTGCTTACCCATTAGTACACTAACTAAAAAAGAATATTTAGAATCCCCTGTAAAGAATGTTACAGATGATGTAGATATTACTAACACAAAGAGTGTTAGAATAACTTATAATAAAGGATTCAAGTATGAAATAGTAGATAAAAGTAGTTGTGAATATGTAATTAATCGCATATATAAAGAATATAAAATAGGAGATGTAATCGAATTCGCTGGAAGTAATTGGTATGTAATAGAAAATTCTTCAAAATTTACAGATTATGTAACTTTGTTAAAAGAAAATACATTAACTGCTGAAGAATTAACGGAAAACTACAGAATTACAAGTAATGGGACAGTAACAGATAAAATGGCTTATTATTGGAATGACACATGCCATCAAGGTAGCTCATCTTTAATATATTATTATGGTCTTGATGGGCCATATGATACTACTATTAATTCTGGATGCAGAGGTGCTGTAAAAACTTATGACAAAAGTAAAGTGAAAGAATTTTTAGAAAATACATATATAAAATCATTAAATGATTCTAATTTAAAAGAAATAGATGGTTATAAAATAAGATTACTATCATTAAATGAATTAATAGAAAATTTTGATTATTCGGAAAGTACAAACACTAACTATAAAAAAGGACTAAATACTCCATCTTTCATATATAGCGATCAATATATGATTAATTATAATAATTCATATTATCTATGGTATATGAATTTGAATGGTAATTGTAAAGGAAACAATGGTGTTTACATTGTATGGAAAATCCGACCAGTTATAAATCTTTATAAAGATAGTATATTAGAGCAATAAGATTTAAATAATAATAAGTTTTAGAGGAACAATACAAAAAAACTGTTAGTTTTTCTTTTATATTTTACAAAAATGGCTAATTTTTCTTTTACATTTCTTAAAAAATATTGTATAATGATTAAAGTAGTGTAGGAGATGATTATGAAGCATATTTATACTAGTTTAGATATTGGTTCTGATTCTATTAAGATTGCGGTATGTGAGTTATATCAGAATAAACTTAATTTACTTGCGGCTACTAGTTGTAAGTCTAAAGGTATTAAGAGGGGGTTAATTACTGATGTAGATCTGGCTGCAGCATGTATTAATAAAGCATTTTTAGATATATCTGATATGGTTGGTTTTAAGGTTGATAAGGTAATTGCTAGTGTTCCTAGTTATCTTGCTGAGTATAATATTATTAAAGGTTCTATTGAAATAGATGCTAATAATACTATTACTAGTCGTGAGGTAATGAAATCTTTAGAGGTTGCGATTAGTACTAAAAAAATAGAAGGTAGAGAGATGGTAACAGTATTACCTATTGATTTTAAGGTTAATGATGAGATGTCTATTAAAGATCCAGTTGGTCTTAGAGGTAGTAAGTTATCTACTAGAGCTGTTGTTGTAACTGTTCCTAAGAAGAATGTTTATTCGGTATTGGGACTTCTTGAGAAACTTGGTATTGAGGTTGTAGATATATCTATTAATAATATTGGTGATATGTATTCATTTAAGAATAAGAACTTTGAAGATAAGGTATCTGCTATTATAAATATTGGTAGTGATACTACTAGTATTTCTATATATAATAGAAGTGTTATTGTTAAAAGTACTATATTAAATTCAGGTGGTAAAAGAGTAGATGAGAGTATTGCTAATTATTTTAATATAGATGTAGGAGTTGCTAAAAAGATTAAACATAAATATGCATTAGCTGCTAAAAAACATGCTAGATCTAATGATTTTATTGAGGTTATGGATAATACTGGAAACAATATTAAAATTAATCAATATGAACTTAGTGAAGTAGTGGAAAATAGTATCAAGGATATACTTAATTTGTCTAAAAATGAGTTAAATACCTTGACAAGTAAAAGAATTGATTATATTATTATTACAGGAGGTATGTCAAACATAGCAGCATTTGAGTATGCATCTTATGACATATTTGGAGAAAATATAAATATAGGTTCTATGAAGATGGTAGGAGTAAGAAATAATAAATACTCATCTGTAGTAGGAAACATAGTTTATTTTATAAGTAAACTTAAATTAAAGGGACAAAATTATACAATGATAGATGATGGTGAGGATACTAAGGGTATTTCTGATGCGCCAGATTCAACATTAGGAAAAATATTTGGATATTTCTTTAACGATTAGAAAGGATTAGTTATATGTTTGGATTAGAAATGGATCAAATTGCAAAAATTAAGGTAATAGGAATCGGTGGTGGCGGTGGAAATGCTGTTAACCGAATGATAGAAACTGGAGTTA
>JAEEGL016412071.1_pt1 | contig 25911 bp, 19 predicted proteins | sample 9134231 | NCBI WGS metagenome assembly JAEEGL01 (sample SAMN16246548, study PRJNA631951) | gut metagenome | biome: gut microbiome; feature: rumen; material: fiber-attached | host: Bos | place: Iran: Karaj | collected 2018-10 | reverse complement strand
TCGCCGGGATGGTAAGCGGTGTGATCGTCTCCTTTGCGGCCTTCGGAGAAGAGGGTGGCTGGCGTGGCTATATGATGCCCAAACTCATAAAACTGTTTGAGGGTAAGCCGGCAGGGAAAGCATGGGCGCTTATCATCGGCGGCGTTATCTGGGGGCTTTGGCATGCTCCCCTTACCTGTATCGGTCACAATTTCGGAACAGACTATCCCGGATTTCCCTATCTTGGGATTTTAATAATGTGTATAACTTGTACCTTGATGGGGATCATCCTTACCTTCGTGACGGAAAAGACCGGATCTGTCTGGCCTGCCGCGATCATGCATGCGGTTAATAATACGAGTCCGAGTATGTTAACAGGATATGTAAATTATGAAAATGTAAGCGGACTTAAGGGAATGATCCTTCCTTTTGCGGGAAGGATGATAGTCATGGCGTTGATTATAGGAATACTCGTGATCTCAAGCGGAAGAAAACGTATAGTTTGCGGGTGATGATGTAAGAGTCGGAAGGAGAGTCGGACTTGTTTCCCCGACAGCGTTTATCTTAATGTTTATTATGAATCAAGGGTCAATAAGTCTTGCCGTGAAGTCAGACTTTTGACCCTTGTTTTTTTTATACTTCTCTTGACAGTGGTTTCACTTTGATTTCTTCAAGTTTCTTGTGAGCCTCCATTTCAGCCAACTCCTTTAGCACCCTCTTATTGAAATAAAAGGTTGCAAAAGAAGAAAATGTTATACATAATAAAGAGGCGTTTAGGAGGAGCAGGAAGTTGAAAGATAAAAAGAAAAAGGAAAAACTGTCTTTTGCAGCAACGATGAAAAACTCATGGTTTGCGATGAAGCTTGCTGCGGGGATATGTCCGGGTTTTATAGTGCACACCTTTATAATGTGGCTCATAGGACAAAGCGAGTGGGTGTTTTTTGACGGTGTGTTTATGAAGGTTATCGTGAACGCATTGTCGGAAGGCAGGGAATTTGGCAGTATTCTGAGGTTTATTTTAATATGCGGCGCGGTATTCTGTGTCTTGTCGGTCTATACGGGATATGTGGACAATGTGGTTTATCCCCTAAAGACCAACAGGCTCTACGGCGGCATCTACAAAAAGCTTTACGCCAAAGCCAAAAATGTGGAGCTTTCATGCTATGAGGATCCGGATTTTTACAACCGCTATACAATGGCAATGGATGGCGCAGAGGTGAAGATCGCTGCCGTTATCAGGGGGATGATAGGAGCGGTCATCGGTGCGGTGGCCTCGGTGTCGGTGTTTTATATGATGTATGAGATCGATCATTTCGCGATGCTCTTCATCATTTCTCCGCTGATCGGTAATTTCCTTTTCGGAAACCTGAAAAATAAATATGACTATATGCGTTATACGGAGCAGGCGTCCAATGAAAAGGTCCTGAATTATGTTAGCCGTATGATGTATCTTCCCGACGGAGCCAAGGAAATAAGACTTTCGAATGTATTCGCCCTCTTGAGAAAACAGTACGGAGAGGCTACGGTAAACAATGTAAAGGTTGCGGATAAATATGCGTTTCGTAATGCACACATGAATTTCTGGCGCATAACCTTTACTTTTACCGTTATCTTTGAGGGAGTGCTCCTGTATGCAATCTACAGAAACCGTGTGTCGGGCAGCATTTCCCTGGCGGAGCTGACCATTATGACAAGCCTGATGGTCGCCATGACGTGGATCCTCATAAGAGTGTTCGAAAATGTTATGGAAGTTCTCAAAAACGGTATGTTTATAAACAACCTTAAGGGATTTCTGGAGTATGAGGAGAAGATCCCTGAAGATTTTGACGGCGAGATCCCGGATGCGGACTTTGAGAGTCTGGAGTTTAGGAATGTTTCTTTCTCATATAAGGACAAGGAGATAATTCATGACCTTTCGTTTAAGGTGGATAAGGGTGAGATAGCGGCTTTGGTAGGCCATAACGGCGCCGGCAAGACCACCATCATCAAGCTGATGTTAAGGCTCTATGATCCGGATTCGGGAATGATCCTTTACAATGGAAAGGACATAAAAACCTACAATCTTAAGGCATACAGGGATATTTTTGCCACGACCTTCCAGGACTTCAGGCTCTTTGGCATGACAGTGAGGGAAAATGTCCTCATGGGAAGGCATTATGAAAATGAGGACGAACTTGTAAAAGAAGCGCTGAAAAAAGCGGATGTCCTGGAGCGTATCGAGGAGCTGGATAAAGGTATAGATTCCGTGATGACAAAGGAATTTGACGAGGACGGCTGTGTCCTGTCCGGGGGCGAGAGCCAGAAAGTGGCTGTTGCCAGGACCTTTATAAAGGATGCACCCATGAAGATCTTCGACGAGCCCTCCAGTGCGCTGGATCCCATAGCCGAGTACGAGCTGTTCAACAGCATTATCGGCGAGGGGCAGGATCATACAATGCTCTTTATATCCCACAGGCTTTCCTCCGTTAAAAACTGTGATAAGGTCTTTATGCTCGAGAACGGAACCCTCATCGAGGAGGGAACACATAGGGAACTCATGGATAAAAACGGCAGTTATGCCGCAATGTACAAAAAGCAGGCGATGAACTACCTCGCAATAGAGAACGAAGAGGAGGTGGTTGCATAATGAAATACGTACCCAAAGAGGAGAGAGAAAAGACAAAGCAGTCCGTAAAGACTGTGTTTTCCAACAATTTCTACATGCTGAAGCTGATCTTTAAGGCTTCACCTTCCTTTGTATTGTTTCAGGCGGCGGATGCGGTGAGAGGCCAGCTGTCCATCTTCTTTGAGCATACGGTTTTGATAGGCTATGTTCTGGAAGCGGCGGAATTCGGATATCCCTTTAAGCGTGTAGCGGGGATCATCCTCCTGTTGGCAGCGCTGATCACGGTAGGAATGCTCTTTACGGTTTATCAAAGCGACTACGTGGCTCCCAGGGAAAGGCCTAAGGTTCGCGAGAAGATTAAGATGAAGCTCTACGAAAAAGCAAGGGATATGGATCTCGAGTGCTATGATGATCCTGAGTTCTATAACAGTCAGGTCCTTGCCATTTCCCAGATCGATGATCAGATCGAGAGGGTTATAAAGTTTTTGATCGATACACTGAGTGGACTGGCAGCCTTCATAACGACTGCAATCTACTTTATCTACAAGGATAAGACGGCTATTTTATTCGCGATTGGAGCCTTTGTGCTGTCAATGATCTTTGAGCAGCTTTACAACAAGCAAAACTATTTGGTGAGAGTAGAGAGTATTCCCGCATCCCGAAAGAGGGATTACATAAAGAGGATCTATTATCTTAACGATTACGCAAAAGAGATAAGGTTAAATCCCGGAGTTTCGGAGGTTCTGCTTGACCGCTTTGAGAAAGCCAATGACGAGGTTTATGCCATTGAGAAAAAATATGCCATAAAGAAATGGTTCTTTGGATTCATGAGACGGTATGTCTGCAACAGCTTTTTCGCGGATGTTCTGTTCATAGGCTATCTTGTATATCAGGCGGCAGTGCTCCACAGCGTTTCCTACAGCACGGTGGCGATACTTTACGGCTCCTTCGGCCGTCTTAAGAACAGTATGAGGGTATTCTCGGAGACCTATCCTTTTGCCTGCGAGACAAGCCTGTATGTGAATAAGATCAGAGAGTTCTTAAACTACGAGCCGAAGATAGTTTCACAGGAAAACCTTCTGCCTTCGGACAAGGCCAAAGAGATCGAGCTTGACAAGGTGTCCTTTGCATACGGAAAAAACAGTGATATGCTCATAAAGGATATGGATCTTCATATAAAACCGGGAGAAAAGATAGCCCTGGTTGGTTATAACGGCGCAGGAAAGACGACGCTGGTAAAGCTTCTTATGAGGCTGTATGACACCAGGGACGGAGTTATAAAGGCTGACGGCAGGGATATAAAGGCGTATGATACCAAGAAATATCGTGATACCATCGGCACGGTATTTCAGGATTTTCAGATCTTCGCGGGAACCGTCAGGGAGAATGTGGTGCTGGACGTAGCTGACGGCATTGATGACGGCGGCATCAGAAAGGCACTTTCGGAAAGTGGTCTTATGGAGCGCGTCGATAGATTTGAAAAGGGTATGGATACGGAGCTTACCACGGAATTTTCCGAGGAGGGAGTCAATCTTTCCGGCGGAGAAAGTCAGAAGCTTGCGATTTCCAGGGTTTTCTACAAGGATGCGGGACTGATGATACTGGATGAGCCTTCAAGCGCCCTGGATCCCATAGCGGAATATCAGCTTAATCATGCGATGCTGGAGGCAACGGGGGACAAAACGGTCATATTCATATCACACAGGCTTTCGACCACAAGGATCGCTGACAGGATCATAATGCTTGAAAAAGGTAGGATCGTTGAGCAGGGAACTCATGAGGAACTGCTCTCCATGCAGGGAAAATATGCGCAGATGTGGAAGGTTCAGGCGGGAGCGTATATTGCGGTTTAAGTTTTGAGGAGTTTTGGTGGGACAGGAGATGAAAGAGAGAAAACACAGAAGGATCAGTATAGTCAGCACACTGCATTACATTCGCCTGTTTTACAGATCGGTGCTGTTTATCCTGCTGGTGATCGGTTATGTGAGGTTCAGGCTTTTCAATGAGGAGTCGGTCATCGACAGTGTTGAGAAAATGCCGACTATCATCATAGTGACCTGGGCGGTTTTTGTCATCGAGATGATAATGCGTTTTTTCCCTCATAAATATGAGAGCCCGGGCTGTCAGAAGCAGTTCGCCCGCAACTATATAAAGTCAGGCAGCACCGATATTGCCATCAATGACAATAATGCCACGGTCATCGTGATGCTCATATGGGTGGTGTTCAATGCTCTTTTCGGAGCGCTTCACATGGCAGGGATCTTAGATGACGGGATCATGATACTGCTCTGCAGTGCGTATTCCATCTGCGATATCATCTGCATACTGTTTTTCTGTCCCTTCCAGACCTGGTTCATGAAAAACAAATGCTGCAGCACCTGCAGGATATACAACTGGGATTATGCAATGATGTTTACGCCTTTGTTTTTTATCAAAAAAAGCTATACATGGAGCTTGCTGGTATTGTCGGTCGCATTGCTGATCCGTTGGGAAGTGACTTTTTATCTGCATCCGGAACGCTTTTCCGAAAAGACCAACGATTATCTTCAATGCGCTAACTGCACTGAGAAGCTTTGTGCACATAAGAAGCAGCTGAAATCTTTATGGATACAGATCGAGGAATACTCGGCTAAACGTATCAGGCGTCTGATGAAATGAGGGAGGAACCATCATGACGAAGTCATGATTTGTAATGGTTCCGACCGATAGGGCAGGATTCGTTTACGAATCGTGCCATTACATTAATAGTAGGGAGGAACCATCATGACGAAGTCATGATTTGTAATGGTTCCGACCGATAGGGCAGGATTCGTTTACGAATCGTGCCATTACATTAATAGTAGGGAGGAACCATCATGATTAAGTCATGATTTGTAATGGTTCCGATGGACCGGGGAGGAGAATACAGATGAATAAAGCACCGGAAGTAACGTATCTTAATGATGGCGGAGCAGTATGGACAAACCGTTTTAAATCTTTTTCGGCAACGGTATATGTTCCGGTAAATGCCATGCGTGACGATGTCTTAAACTATGGCTACATAGCACCGTACCTTTTGGTATATGCGCCGGAGATGTTTTCTGTAGATGAGGCAGTGGCCTTTGCGAGAGAAAACGGATTTGAGAAACTGGCCCGGGATTTCGCCACAAGCGTTGTGTTTATCTATCCCACGGCGGAAGGCGGATGGAAAAATGCGCCGGATAACATATTCGCGGAGATTTTGTCGGAATCCGCAATACATGAGTATTACAGGGATGGCTACGTTATAAGGCTGAACCGTTTCACTAAGGAGATCGATGACTACAGGATAAGGGGAGCTATCTTCCGCACCAATCTGTACGGATTCGGAGAGTCCGCGGACTATATCGCCAAAAACTGCCTTAAGCATTTTGAGGGTGACGGTTTATGGGGACGTGCAGACAGCGCACCGGTCACCTGCATTCTGTCGGGACTTGGGGTGGAGCCTGATGTCCGGGCGGATGATATCCCCGTTATATCCATAGGAAACAGCGATGCCGTAAATGATAAGCTTCGGGGATCGGTCAAATATCTGCTGGTTAAAGAAAAAGCGGATGTTTACGCTGACTATTACGATTTCTCCAAGAAGTTCAGGAGGATGCTGGGGGAGCTTGAGCTCGATCCGGAACCTGAAAAAGAGGGGCTTATCCGTGAGCCCGGTATAGAGTTGTTAAAGACTTCTCCGGATAACAGCGGTGATGACAGGGGTACTGCGGAACATAACGTGGGTTATTTCGCCTTTTACAATAAGGGACTGTTTGATAACGGCCCGGTTCCGTTAGTGCTATCCTTCCACGGCGGCGGTGACAGCGCGCTGTACATAGCTTATCTTTCCGGGTGGGCAAATGTTGCGCACAGGCATGATTTCCTGCTCGTGTCCGTGGAAAATCATTTGAACAGCACTGCCACAGAGATGACGGAGCTTATAGAAAGATTAAAAGAGAAGTACCCGGTTGATCCCGAGAGGATATATTGCAGCGGATTTTCCATGGGCGGCTGTAAGAGCTGGGACATGGTGGGAGAGTATCCGCATATTCTGGCGGCTGCTGCACCAATGGATGCCACCTTTGAGGTGGGCTTAAACGTTTACGGCGAGCCATCGCCAATACCGCTCAACAGGACTGTGCCGGTGCCGGTATTCTATGCGGGAGGCGAGATTACGCCGCTGCCGGAGCTTCCCTTCCAGGCGCAGAAGTGTCTGGACAGAGTAAAATACATCTTAGAGCTTAATAAGGCGGATAAGGAATATGATGTGAAGATTGAGGATGCAGAGGTATGGCCCAATAAAATATGGGGTATCGACGGAAATCTCCGCCAATGTACTTTTGACGAAAACCGCCGGGCGACACTTACGATAGAGATGTTTACCACCGGAGATAAGTGCTATACGGCTCTCGCTTCAGTCAGCGGTCAGGGTCATGAATGCAGGGAGTATACCTGCGAAAATGCATGGCGTTTTATGTCTTGTTTCAGACGGGATGCGGATGGGAATATAATCGGAGGAAACCTTGAGGACGTTGAGAGAGCATTTACGCAATGACTGTAAACAAAGGATGATACGGTCTGAATTGACAGGTGTCAACGGCGGAATGCCGGGGATCATTACAGAAGGTAGGATATGAAACTAACGATCAGACAGTGTGAAAATGTCGAGCCGGAGGTGACGGTGGTATATGATGAGCTTACGCCCGAGGTGGAGAAGGTCATAAGTTTGCTGAAAGGTCATGCGCTTACGCTGACCGGGAAGGCAGACGATGAGCTGGTAAGGGTTAAGGCATCGCACATCCTGTATATTGAGTCTGTGGACGATAAAACCTTTGCGTATACAAAGGAAAAGGTCATAAGGCTTAACCAGTCACTGACGTCGCTTACGGAAACGCTTGATAACATAAAATTTTTCAGGTGCAGTAAATCCATGATACTGAATATAGATAAGATCGAAACGCTGAAAAGCCTTCCCTCAAACCGTATTGACGCCACCATGGTGGGCGGGGAGCACATTCTGATATCCAGGACCTATGCGGCTGATCTTAGAAAAAGGCTTAAGAGAGGGAGGAGCTAAATGAAAAACAAAGTCTCACTCTGGGAGAAATACCTGACCAAAGAGATAGGCATAGAATTCAAATCCTGCCTTTATTTCTTTGCGATCCTGTTTTTTTACTGCGTATATAAGCTGGTGAATCATACGTACACAGCGGATATTTTGCATATGACGGAGATCATCCTGTTGTGCTATGCGATCGGATATATTCAGGTTTATGTTTTCAATAATTTTGATGAGGCCTGGAGATTTCGGGCGAGAGAAATTGCGGGATTCGTCCTGTGCAGTCTGGTCTATACGGTGCTTTCTTATGGTTTTGGCTGGTTTGATAAGAGCATCGGCTGGACTGCCGGTTTTTTGGCATATGTTATGCTGATGTACGTTTGCGTTATCTTGATCTACAGCACAAAACGCAGGATCGACGATAAAGAGCTTAACAGAGAACTGGAAATGTTCAAGGCGGGATCGGCTGAGGAAGCCGATGAAGAGGATCAGTAAGAGTTTCAGTGCAACTTACAGTAAAAAAAGTGCAGCTTGCGGGAGCAGATATTGCTTCCGCTTTTTCTTTTTTGTATTGTGAGATCATCAGTAAGGGCTGAGTAAAGCTTATCATGTAAACTGTAGACTGTCCTGAGGGATTTTCCGCAGAGGAATCCTTAGGACCTTGGAAAGGGGAGTAGTCGCATGGGAGAAAAGGTTCTTGAAATAAAAAATCTTACTAAGCATTACGGAAAACACAGGGGAGTGGAGGATGTTTCTTTCTCCGTGAAAGAGGGGGATATATTCGGATTCCTGGGACCGAACGGTGCAGGTAAATCCACGACCATAAGGTCGATCCTGGGATTCCTGAAATATGAAGGCAGTATCAGCGTGTTTGGAATGGATGCAGGATCCGAACATGAAAAGATACTTAAGGATATAGGTTACATGCCGTCTGAGGCCATGTTTTATCCGGCTATGAAGGTGAGAGATGTGGTGAAGCTTGCTGCGGACATAAGAGGATTGGATTGTCGTGAGGAAGCCGGTATGCTGTGCGAAAGACTGAAGGTGGATACAGGCCGCAGGATCAGTGAACTGTCGTTGGGCAACCGGAAGAAGGTGAGCATAGTATGCGCGATGCAGCATAAACCGAAACTGTTTATCTTCGATGAACCCACCAGCGGCCTTGATCCCCTGATGCAGAACACCTTCTTTGAGCTCATAGAGGAATATGTCACAGGGGGAGCAACCTGTCTGCTCTCAACCCATGTACTCTCGGAAGTGAAAAAATACTGTAAAAATGTGGCTATCATGAGAGAAGGGCACCTCGTGGGAACGGGCAGTGTAGCGGAGCTTATGCATACAAATTCGAAGAGGGTAACGGCTGTCATTGACGGTCACAGAGAGGAATATCTGTACTCCGGAGATATGAATTCTTTGATCGAAAAACTGAGTCACGGGGATGTGTCGGAGCTTACTGTTACGGATCCCTCCATCGATGAGATATTCATGGGATATTACAGCGAAGAGGGCAACTGAGAAGGGAGGAACTATCATGCTTACACTGCTTAAACATGAATTAAAACAGGAATACAAAAGTTTTATCATATGGAGTCTTTCCGTAGGTGGCATAGGTCTTTTGTGCATATGTCTTTTTACGGCGATGACGGATGATATGGCATCACTGTCGGAGAGTTTTTCCAACATGGGAGCTTTTTCGGACGCTTTCGGCATGAGCACGCTGGGGATAGGGACTATAGCGGGCTTTTTTGCCACAGAAGTCGGAACAGTGCACAGTCTCGGAAGTGCAATGTATGCTGCCATAACAGCAACTCTGATCTTATCCAAGGAAGAGGACGGGCATACGGGAGAATTCCTTTATTCCCTTCCGGTCTCAAGGTTTAAGGCTGTGACGGCAAAACTCATATCACTGCTTATAACCATCACCATGTTTACGGTTGTAACGGGCATACTGTACGCAATAGGTTTTTGCGTGATCGACGAAGCTCCGGACACAGGACTTTTTGTCAGGTTCATGCTGTCACAGGCATTGATGAATGTGGAGATCATGCTGATATGTACCGCGTTTTCCGCATTTCAAAAAAAGAATATGCTTGGTGCGGGCCTTGGAATGTCCCTGTTTTTATATGCGTTTGACCTGATGGGAAGAGTGATCCCGGATCTTAAGGATGCACTTTTTATCGGCCCCTTCAGTTATTCAAATGCATCGGAGATATTTGCGGAAAAAGACATAGCGGGATCGGCCTATGTTTTCGGTATCGCGGTAATGGTGGGAGCCGTCATATTGACGTATGCGAAATACATGAAGAAGGATCTGGCATCCTGACAGAAAATGCTTTAATAAAATGCAAAAATGTATTATTATAGGGAGGTGGAGGAATATGACAGAATATGAAAAAAACATTAATCATCCTTGTAAATGTAGTCATCATGGCTGCCATATTGATCTTTGTCGCTCTCTACTCCCGGTTCGAAAACACGGATGCATACAGGAGGCAGATAGAGCATTTTGAGAATACCACGGTCACAATGGAGCGCGTGACCGAAAACTATCTGGAAGGCGAGCAGAGGATATGCGATGTATGGGCGCAGTACATTAACAGCCGGACCATGACTATGGAAGAGGCTGTCAGCTTTATACGTGCATCCCATGTGCTGGGGAACACATCGGGGCATATTATTTCCCTCGGTTCACTCACAGGACTCTCAACCCGTCCGAAACTCGGTACGGATGATGACTATGAAGTTTCCTATGAGAGGCTGGACCTCTTGAAAAAGGCGGATTGGATCGATGAGATCGGTGAATCCATCAATATTACGCGCGCTTACACAAATCCTATGAACGGCGAGCAGTCTCTTGCTTTCTGTAATAATGTAAAGCTGTATGATCCCGGGAGTGATACCATGATTGCGGCGGTTTTGCTGCGTGTGATCCCTGTATCTGCATTGGAGCAGAAATGGATCCTTCCGCAGACAGAGCTTGTGAATGCCGAATTGTCCATGATAGACGCCAACGGTGATTACATCCTCAAGGGAAACAGCTTTAAGAACTCAGGATTTTTTGAGTTTTATAAATCCTACAATACGACGGATCCTGAGTCGTCCAGGGAGTTGTTTGACAGGATCACTTCTTCAACGGGCTCGGTTACGATGATAAACTCCCATGGACAGGAGTGCATTCTGGCATTTACTCCCATGGCTGCAACCGCCGGCTGGACACTTTTGGGATTTGTGCCTGCGGATGATCTCACTATAGAAACGGGGAACTGGGTGTTGATCGGTGTGGTTTCCGTGGGTTTGCTGATCCTGTTCCTGTGTGACATGTTCTACATGCTGTATCTGAATAAGCGGCTTCAGATAACCGTCAGAAAAGCCGAGTCTGCCAATAAGGCGAAGACCGATTTCCTGTCTACCATGTCCCACGATATCCGCACTCCCATGAATGCCATCATAGGTCTTACGACCATCGCCGAGAAAAACCTCGGTGATGTGGAGTCTACCAGGGACAGTCTTCGAAAGATCAGTCTTGCCAGCAATCATCTGCTGACTCTCATCAACGATATTTTGGATATATCGAAGGTGGAGAGCGGAAAACTCAAAATAAGCCCGTTGACATTTTCTATTGTGGAGACGGTTGAGAATCTGGTGAATATTTCCCAGCCCATGATCAAGGAAAAGAACATTGAATTCAGTTTTCACATCAACCGGATGGAAAAGGAATATTTGTATACAGACCAGCTTCGCTTGAATCAGATCTATATCAATATTCTCTCCAATGCGATAAAATATACGGAACCCGGCGGCAGTGTCAGTGCGGATCTTCGCGAGGAAAAAAGCGATACGCCGGATCATATAAGGCTGACTTATACAGTGGCAGATACAGGTATCGGTATGAGTCCGGAATTCATGGCGAACATGTACCAGCCCTTCTCACGCCAGGTGGACAGCCGTGTAAACAGCATTCAGGGAACCGGTCTCGGTCTTGCCATTACAAAGCAGATGGTGGAACTGCTGGGCGGAACCATAGAATGTCAAAGCGAGCAGGGAAAGGGCACAACCTTCACTGTCACGCTGGATATCCCGGTGGCTGACAGGCAGCGGGAGGATATGCGGCTTGAACCTGTCGATGTCCTGATCGTTGACGACGATGAGATCTTGCTGGAAACGGCTGTCGACACGCTGGAATCTCTTGGCGCAACGGTGGAGCAGGCGGGAGACGGAATGGAAGCCATAGGCATGATAGAACACAGACATCTTTCCGGACGGGATTACAACGTCATCATAATGGACTGGAAGATGCCTGAAATTGATGGAATTGAAACCATCAAAAGGATCCGGTCGGAAATCGGAACGGATATCCCCATATTACTGATATCTTCGTACGACTGGTCGGATATCGAGGAAAAGGCAAAGGCTGCCGGAGCCAATGGTTTTGTCAGCAAACCGCTTTTCAAGTCTACGCTCTACGACAAGATCAATGCGCTCATCGGAAAAGAGTCGAAATCCGTTGAGCCGGAGGATGATTATTCGGATCTGAAGGGACTTAACATTCTGGTGGCAGAGGATAATGATATCAACTGGAAGATAATATCCGCAATGCTGGCAATGTTCGGAATGACTGCGGATCGTGCGGAAAACGGCAGGCTTTGTGTGGATGTGATGAGCAAAGCCGTGGAGGACAGCTACGAGCTTATATTTATGGATGTGCAGATGCCGGAGATGAATGGTCTCGACGCCACAAGAGCGATCCGCAAACTGGAGGATCCATGGGCATCGTCCATCCCCATTGTAGCGATGACTGCAGACGCGTTCTCGGAAAACATTACAGAATGCCTGAATGCAGGTATGAACGGGCATATTGCAAAGCCTGTTGATATGAAACTGGTTATCAAAGAGATCCGAAGGATCAAGGAGGAGAGGAGACGACCATGAAAAGGAGACTTGGTGTTTTTTTAGCGATGTTGATGACTCTTAGTATGACCGCATGTTCCGCGCAAAAACAGGCGCCCGTCATAGTGAAGGGATTCAGCCCGAATATGGATGCTTCCACAGGCGGTCAGATCAAAGTTGTGGGAGGTTACGACAATTTCGAGGCGCTGGAGAGCGAATTTGACCGTTTTAATGAGTATTATCCCAATGTGGAACTGTCATATACAAAGGTTGATGACTATAACAACATGATCGGAACGGTCTTGGATGGAAATGATGCACCGGATATTTATGTCAATTACTCCTGGATGTACGGGCGTGACCAGTACAAAGCTTCCATAGATCATGCCATGAATCTTGCAGACTTTTCTCTGGGACTTGATCTTGACTGTATCCGTGATAATATCATTTTGAATACGGATGACGGAACGCTTCCCATGGTGCCGGTTTTCGCCAATACATACGGTATGCTGGTGAATAACAGTCTTTTCGAAAAGGAAGGGCTGAGCGTTCCCACAACCTATCGGGAGCTGGTGGATGTATGTGCTGCGTTTCGTGAAAAGGGATATAAAAATCCGCTGATGGGCTTCTGCGCACAGGAGACGACTTCGATATTCACACTTGCAATATATCCTTATTTCTGCGGAACGGTGGCAAATGATAAGGATGCTGTTGAAAAGCTCAATTCTCTTGATGTTTCTGCAGGAGAGTACATCCGACCGTCGCTTGAGAAGATCGCTCAGTTCGCGAATGACGGCTGCATGGATATGGATGAATGTGCCAAGATCGAAAACAATTATGATGCTGTGATCATGCGGTTTTTTGAAGGTGATGTGCCCATGATGGCCGCTTCGGGAGATGCGGTATCCGGGACAAAGAAACGTGAGAGCCGTTCAGAGGCATTTATTGCCAATCCGTTTTCGTATACATTCGTTCCCATTCCCATGTCAGATGAGGGTGCAAGTTTCCTTGATATGCCGAATCTGCAGTTCTCTGTCAACAAAGACAGCGCGAACCCGGACTTGACTATGGAGTTTATGCGTTTCCTGATCACAACGCCGGAATTGAATGAGATGGCACAGAACAAGGGGCTTATGTCGCCGACGAAGGATCTGTCTTTCAACAGTATGTATGCTGCATTCGGAAATGTTCCGGAATCGCGGATCCTGTCTCCTGAAGAGATAGGGCTTACGGATGATGCAGTCATTCAGTTAAGACAGGCTGTTTACCGGGTAGGAACAGGCGAGATGACAATAGACGATGCAGTGGCCGGATATGGCAGTTTTACCCAGGAATGATTTTCAGATAGCAATATTAGTGAAGCAGATAACAGTTTTTGATAAGTAATATTCTCAAAAATGTGGCATTTTAAATTATAGTTTTCGTAACCCCGCAGTTTACACATTTATGAGGATTGAAAAATGAGAAAAAACGAGAGAAAACCACTGGTAACAAACATCTATACCGCTGACCCCTCTGCCCATGTGTTTAACGGAAAGGTATATATTTATCCGTCACATGATTTTGACTGGGACTGTCCGGAAGACGATGACGGAGAACAGTACAAAATGGAGGATTACCACATCCTGTCCATGGACTCCCTTGACAGTGAGTGTGTGGATAACGGAGTTGCCCTTCATGAGAAGGATGTTCCCTGGGTCGGAAGACAGCTTTGGGCTCCGGATGCCGTTGAGGTCAATGGCAAGTACTACCTTGTATTTCCGGCAAAGGATAAGGATGAGATATTCCGTATAGGAGTAGCTGAGTCGGATTCACCTGTAGGACCGTTTAAGCCGCAGGACAATTACATTCAGGGAAGCTACAGTATCGATCCCGCTGTTTTAAAGGACGACGATGGCAGGATATATTGCTATAACGGCGGACTCTGGGGCGGACAGCTTGAGATGTGGCAGTCCGGAAGCTTTAATCCGGATGAGCATCGCCCGGAAGGTGATGAGCCTTCACTTGGACCTCTTTTTGCAGAGTTTAAGGAGGATATGACCGGATTTAAGGCAGCGCCTAAGATGATCCGCATCCTTGATGAGAACGGAGAGGTGTTAAAAGCTAAAGATGAGGACAGGAGATATTTCGAAGGTCCCTGGATGCACAAGTTTAACGGCAAGTACTACCTCTCATATTCCACCGGTACAACACATTATCTTTGCTACGCAGAGGGTGATGATCCCGCAGGTCCCTTCACATATAAGGGCAGGATCATGGAACCTGTTATAGGATGGACCACACATCATTCCATCGTAGAGATAGACGGAGAGTGGTACCTGTTCTATCACGACAGCGAATATTCGGGAGGTATTTCGCATAAGCGCTGTGTTAAGTACACAAAGCTTAACATTCATGAAGACGGTACGATAGATACCATCTTCCCCTATGATCACAACTAAAGAGCAAAACATTTTATTGACAAGATCGCAAACGGTGCTATAATATGCAACTGCGTTGCGATTTTGTTTTTATTATGTTTTTTTGTATCAGGGAAGATTCTGATTGGAGGATAGGCAAATGGCATTGATCGCTGTTCGTGATCTGTCTCTGGGATTTAACTCCCATATAATAGCTGAGGGGTTGAATTTTTCGGTAAATAAAGGCGATTATCTGTGTATCGTGGGAGAAAACGGATCCGGTAAGACAACTCTGATGAAAACGCTGCTCCATCTTCAGGAGCCGGTTAGCGGGCAGATTTTGACCGGAGACGGACTTAAGAAAAACGAGATAGGTTATCTGCCGCAACAGACCATGGTTCAAAGGGATTTTCCCGCATCGGTGAAGGAGATAGTCCTGTCCGGATGCCAGGGGCGTTGCGGTCTGAGACCTTTTTATAACGCAGAAGAAAAAAAACTGGCTGAAACGAATATGGAGCGCATGGGGATATTGGATCTCAAAGACCGCTGTTACCGGGATCTTTCCGGAGGACAGCAGCAGAGGGTGCTTTTGGCGAGAGCTCTGTGCGCAACCCGGAAGGTTTTGCTTTTGGATGAGCCCGTATCGGGCCTTGATCCCAAAGTGACCACGGAGATGTACGAGCTTATAAGGGATCTGAACAGGGATGGCATCACCATTATCATGATATCCCATGATATAGCAGCTGCAGTACAGTACAGCAGCCACATTCTTCATATCGGAGACGTAATCTTTTACGGTACGAAAGAGGAATACTTAAAGAGTGACGCAGGGAAACAGTTTTTGTTACAGCAGAAAGGCGGTGAAATGTGATGTTGGATAAGCTTGCGATGTATTTTCAACATCCCTTTGTGTGGTATGCCCTGATAGTGGGTGTACTGATATCACTGTGCTCCTCGCTGCTGGGTGTCACACTTGTACTTAAAAGATTTTCATATATAGGAGACGGTCTTTCCCATGTGGCTTTCGGTGGAGTTGCAATAGCATCCGTTTTTAATCTTACGAACGAAATGCCGGTGGTGCTGCCGGTTACAGTCATAAGTGCCGTTCTGTTGCTGAGGACAGGGCAGAACGCCAGGATCAAGGGCGATGCAGCGATCGCCATGATCTCCGTGGGAGCGTTGGCTTTTGGATATCTGCTGATGAATATTTTTTCAACGTCCTCAAATCTGACTGGAGATGTTTGCAGCACCCTTTTTGGATCCACTTCCCTCCTGACCCTGACAAAAAAAGATGTGTGGCTGTGTATCGTGTTGTCGATTGCAGTTGTCATCATCTTTATCCTGTTCTACAACAAGATATTTGCCGTGACATTTGATGAGAGCTTTGCAAAGTCAGCAGGTACCAACGCAGGCGGTTACAACCTTCTGATCGCGATGGTGATCGCGGTCATCATAGTGCTGGCCATGAATCTGGTGGGTTCACTTTTGATATCGGCTCTGGTTATTTTTCCGGCGTTGTCTGCTATGAGAGTATTTCAAAGCTTTAAGATGGTTACGGTCTTTTCCGCAATTTTTTCTGTTGTATGTGCTTTATCGGGGATGATGATATCTATCCTGGGAGGAACACCCGTGGGTGCGACCATCGTGGCTGTCGACGTGGTAGCATTCGCACTGTGCTGTGCCGCAGGGATGATGTTTGCAAAAAGAAGATAGGTTATGGTGTCGTTTATGAAAAACATGTTTGTGACTGTATTACGATATCAGCCAGCCTAAGATCTCAAATCGCTGACGGGTGTCATCGCCCTTTATGGTGACAGTTACAGTATGTTCCGTGCTCTTGTCGGAACGGTAAAGCTCGGTGGAGGCTGCATAGTCTCCCCAGCCGTTCGGAAAATCACCGTTAACATCTGTTATATCTTCTCCGTCAATTACAATATGTGCAATTCCGGTTTTTTTGTCGGTTGTTTTGTAGTACAGCATGCCAAGATTTTGGAATTCCATTTTGAAAGTAATGGTGGCGCCGTCCTGAGAGGCGGACCAGCCGTTTGGAAAATACCATGCTGTGCTGGCATCCTCGAATCCTTCCGATGAGATTATAGAATAATCATCTGTGGTCCTGTCGGATATTTTTGCATTTTTATATATATCCCCCGTGATGGAATCTGAGGAAGCGTCAAAAGGCGTGACAGTTTCAGGGGCGGCTGTCTCATTGAGAGTGCTTTCCAGAAAATCACGGATCATCTGAAATACCATCAGATGTCCCAGGTCGTTTGGATGAGTACCGTCAGGAGACAGTCCGTCTGTATTTGCGGGATTCGAATCCGATGACCTGAAGGAGATGTTGCCTTCACTGATCTCCGGAGTGATGGCATCGTGATACGAGAGAACCGGTACTCCGTAGTATTCGGCTGAAGGATCATGCAGATCCTGTGCATTGCCGCCACCGTCCAATGACATTTCTATGAGTATGACGGCGGGATCGTTTTCATATGCAAGGCAACGCCGGATCAGGCTTTCCATAGTCGCTTTATAGAACTGATCACCGGTGTCATTGATAAATTCCACAAAGATTATATCCGGCGAATAAGCGAAAACATCACGCTCAAGGCGATGAACACCAAGATATGAGTTGGTGGCCCCGATGCCGGAGTTGGTAACATTGGTATTTTTGCTGATGTTATTACGGCACCAGGTTTTAACCCGGTTTACAAAAGCATACTCGGGTTTGGATGTGGTCGATCCGGCTGTTATTGAATCACCTAAAAATACAATGTTAAGGTCGGAAGTGTTGTCATCCCTGGCTTTTTTTAGTTTTGATGCAAGTCTTGATGTGTCTCCGAGAAAATGGATCGAACGAGCCAGCATATCCTCCGTCATACCCGGCGTGACGTCGTCTGAGCTTTCCTGTTCGGAGGCTGTTTCCTCTTTTTGGGTATCGTCTGTTTTGTCGTCCGTTTCAACATCCTTATCTGCATCTGTACTGCCGGCAGTCTCTGTATCCGTGTTCGCGTCCGCGGGCAGGTTTTCATCGTCCCGGATTTCATCTGCTGTCACGGCAGAGGCGGTGTCGGTTGTATTGGATCCGGTGTTTTCGTTTTTTACGGTTTGTGTTGATGAGCAACCGCTGAAAATATTCAGAGTCAAAGCAGAGATCAGTAATAAAGCCAGTCTTCTTTTCATGAAATGAGGTCCTTTCTTTAAAATGTGATTTAAGGGTTAAAAGGTAATTTACGGGTTGTACCGTGGTTTATCCTTACGTCATAAGTTTTGCTGTGGTTGCATGGATATTGTATCACAGAATGATATCGGTCTGAAAGACTATTTCATATTAATCATGATAAAAAAACCGGGGAAGGATATTCCCCGGTTTTTGATAGTCTGTATTTATTTACCGATAAGTTTTAAAAGATAAGGTATTTCTGCCTCAAAATTAACCGCATAGTCAACTTTCTCAGGATCTTCGAAGGTGTTCCGGATGCATGCGCAGGTGTAGTCTGCTGCGATCTTCAATGAGTCGTATACATTGAAACCGTTCATGAGAGCGCCTGTAGCAGCGCTGGCAAAAACGTCGCCTGTCCCATGGGATTTCCAGTTGACCTTCTGCGTTCCGTAAGAGAAATATTTCTTCTCTTTAGCATCGTAGCCGGTGAAACCGAATGTACCGTCAGCAAATGTGGTGCCCGTGATGACGCTGTATCTTGCACCGAGGGAAGTGAGCTTTTCGATTAGGTTTTTTATGGTGGCTTCATCTGCGTCTTCTCCGGGATACTCTTCGCCTAACATAAAGCATGCCTCGGATATATTGGGCAGTATGATGTCGGCCTTTGCGCAGAGTGTAGCCATTTTTTTCGCAAAAAACTCGTCGAATCCCGCGTAAAGTTTTCCGTTGTCGGCCATTGCCGGGTCCATGACGATCACGGTGTTATCGCCCTTAAATGTATCAAAATAGTCGGATACGATCTCAATCTGCCTGTCGGAACCCAGGTATCCGGTATATATTGCATCAAACTTAAATCCTTCTTTTTTCCAGTGCGCTTTTATGGGATCCATCTCATCCGTTAGGTCGTGGAAGGTGAAATTCGAAAACTGAGTATGTGTTGACAATACGGCAGTGGGGATGATGGCTGTCTCAACGCCCATGGCTGATATTATGGGCAGTGCTACTGTAAGGCTGCATTTTCCCAGGCAGCTCACGTCCTGGATGGTGATTATTCTCTTCATTGTGCTCCTCCTGTTACTGTTACTATTCACAGCCACTTTACATACATTCTACAGGCTCGCCCTGACATCGGCAATCTGCTCAGCAAGCTGGCAGAATTGCTTTGTCGGGCTCTACTGCCGCTATCGCGGCTGCCTGTATCATGTATGTAAAGTGAATGATTCCAGTCAATATCATACAGACAGTCATATTTGCCAGCAAGCTGGCATATGCCTGTCTGTATGATATTGGCTGTGAATAGTAACCTCCTCTTTGTGATTCTCAAATCATATATTGCAAAATAATACATAATTGGTTATATTGATATAACCAATTTGTGTTTTTTTTATAATACCAGGATGGAGTCTATGAATAAGTATAACCTTGAAGATCGCGGGGATACGCCGATCTATGAGTTCCTGTACAAGAGTATAAGAGATGATATAAAGAACGGAATTTTGCGTGCAGGGGAAAAAATGCCTTCAAAGCGCATGCTGGCGCATGAGTACGGAGTCAGCCTGATCACGGTACAGAATGCATATGAGCAGCTTGTGATGGAGGGATATCTGGACTCTGTTACAAGAAAGGGATATTACGTTGCGGATATCGTGCCGGTGTCTGTGATCCGGGGAGATGATCATATGGTGGATGGATCCGGCAACTGGTCAGATGCAGGCGAAAATACGACTTCGGGCAGCAGGCGTAAACCGGCCTTAAAGGACAGTATGGGTTGCGAAGTCAGGTCTGATGCACGCATTGACCTTGCAACAGGACGTATCAGGTGCGGTAATTTTCCTTATGGTACATGGTCACGGCTTATGCGTAAAACCCTTGCGGACGAGGAGAGCAGCTTCCTGCAGAAACCGGAGAGCACGGGGCTTTATGAGCTCAGGGTTGCAATATCGGATTACCTGCGCACTGAAAAAGGGCTTATGTACGATCCGGAAAACATTGTGATCGGTGCGGGGACAGAGTATCTTTATACTATGGTGGTCTGGCTTTTAGGGAGAAACGGGATGTACGCCGTGGAAGATCCCGGCCATCTGACGGTCAGCCGCATATTTGAGGCGAACGGCGTGAAGGTTCTGTACATCCCCGTAGATTCGGATGGTTTCTCCATAAAGGATCTGAATGTCGAAAACCCTCTTGCCATACATATATCTCCGTCACATCAGTTCCCCACGGGTGTGGTGATGCCTGCTAAGAGGCGCCATGACATCATAGAATGGGCGAAGGTACATAACTGCTATATAATAGAGGATGATTACGACAGTGAATTCAGGTATCAGGGGAGACCGGTGCCTGCCATGGCAGGTTTAGACAGGGATCATGTGATCTATATGAATACTTTTTCCAGAACTCTGTCACCCTCGGTGAGGATTGCCTACATGGCGCTGCCTGATGCTCTGGCAAAACTCTGTGGGGAAAAACTGGGTTTCATGACCTGTCCCGTGTCCGTGGCCGATCAGATGACTCTGGCTAAATTCATAGATGGCGGTTACTACACCCGCCATATTTCACGGATGAAAAAGTTTTATCATATAAACAGAGACAGGATACTGGAGGAGATAAAAAACTCCGGTTTCGGAAACTGTGTGGACATCAGGGGAGAGGGTACGGGACTTCATTTTCTGATGGAGGTAAAGGATGAGAATGTGGATATGGAAAAATATAATCACAGTCTGTACGACAGAGGTATACATATAAAGCGGGTATCCGACTACAGCAAGCGAAGCTTTTCGCAGTATGAAAGGCTTTTGATCTTCAGCTACTCCCATATCCTGCCGGAGGAACTGCCGGGGGTTTTTGACGAAATGAAAGAAGAAATTCTTTCCTGCAGATGATTTTTTTTGAAATGAACAAAAACTTCTGCAATATATTTATTGACATTTTGTATACAATGTGCGAAAATACGAAACTGTTAAAGGGTGTGCGGTTGTGATTCGGATTATGTGTTCACAGCTGCCGGTCATTACACTATAATACGTATTGTTCAATAGGAGGAGAGGACAAATGGACAGACCAACAATCAGACAGATGGCCAGGAACGACCTGGGCAACAAGATCTTCGGCAAAGGATGGCTTATGGCTTTGCTGGCAACTTTAGTTTTTTCACTTATCTACAGTGCAGCGAGCGGAACCGTAATCGGTGCGTTTATTCTTTACGGACCGTTGGTGATCGGTTTAACATCCGCATTCCTTACTATCAGCCGTAAAAAGACAGATATGGAAATTGGCGAGATGTTCAGCGTTGGTTTTGGTGATTTCGGACGTAACCTTATGGTAGGTCTTATGACTGAGATCTTTATCATGCTGTGGTCATGCCTTTTCGTTATCCCGGGTATCGTAAAGAGCTATTCATATGCAATGGCTAATTACATCGCAGTTGATCATCCGGATTATGATTGGAAGGCTTGTATTGATGCCAGCAAAGAGTTGATGAACGGACACAAGATGGAGCTCTTCCTTCTTGACCTCAGCTTCATCGGATGGTACATCGTAGGCTCTATCGCATGCGGTATCGGTACACTTTGGGTTGTTCCGTATCATCAGGCAGCACACACAGTATTCTATCGCAATCTTATCAATGATTACAACGGTGCACAGGCTTAATCCTGTTGCGGTTTAAGACTGCAGTTGAGTAACATAATATTATGAGATTACGCAAGGCGGGGAGTTTTCCCCGCCTTGACTTTTGTGGGTGCTTGGGGTAAACTTTCATAGCATGAATAGTAACAATAGTAGCGTTACAGCATGATCCGGGAGGAAAACATGGCGGACAACTTAAAATGGCATACAATGTCGGTTTCAAGATCCGATAGGGAGAGTATTAAAGGTCAGACAGCCAAAACATTGTGGTTTACAGGGCTTTCCGGTTCGGGTAAGTCTACCATAGCAAGCGCGCTTGAGCGCAGGCTTTTTGAGGCAGGTAAACATACCATGACTCTCGACGGTGATAATGTCAGGATGGGACTGAATAAAAACCTGGGCTTTGGCGATGATGACCGAAAGGAGAACATCCGCCGCATAGCAGAGGTATGCAAGCTCATGAATGATGCGGGACTTATAGTGATAACATCCTTCATATCTCCGTTTATAAAGGACAGACAGTCGGCGAGAGAGATAGTCGGTGACGACAGCTTTATCGAGGTTTATATCGCTACAAGTCTTGAGGAGTGCGAAAGACGTGACGTGAAAGGCTTGTACAAAAAGGCCAGAAACGGTGAGATAAAGGAATTCACAGGTCTCACCAGCCCCTACGAGGCACCGGAGGATCCGGATATTACAGTGGTGACCGAGGGACATACTGTGGATGAATGTGCCGCGCAGATATATGAATATCTCATGGAACATATTGCAGGTTGAGACAATAGAATGTGAAGGTACAATACAAAAGTGGAGGATAAAATGGGAAAATATGCTTTTGGAGTAGATCTTGGCGGTACTACCGTTAAGATGGGGCTTTTTGACGGAGAGGGAAATGCCATAGACAAGTGGGAGATCCCCACTCGCAAGGAGGATAATGGTGCACATATCCTGCCGGATATCGCGGAATCTGTCAACGGAAAGCTGGCTGAAAGGAATATAGATACAACTGAGGTTTCGGGCGTGGGAATTGGTGTGCCCGGTCCTGTATTATCAAGCGGCACGGTTCCATTTTGCGTTAATCTCGGCTGGTGGGATCCGGTGGATCTTGTGGGTAAGATAAAGGAACTCACCGGACTCGATGCAAAGGCCGGCAATGATGCGAATGTGGCTGCTCTGGGTGAAGCCTGGAAGGGTGCCGGAGAAGGTGCTAAAAATGTTGTTATGGTGACTCTGGGAACAGGTGTCGGGGGCGGTATCATAATAGATGGTCATATCCTGCACGGCTCTACGGGAGCGGGCGGCGAGATAGGCCACATCACGGTCGATCGTGATGAGACCGAGAAATGCAATTGCGGAAGCCGTGGATGCCTTGAGCAGTACGCTTCTGCGACGGGTATCGCAAGACTTGCAAGGCGCCGTCTGGCAAAGGATGGAACAGAATCCTCACTGCGCACCAAAAATGCCGATGATATCACAGCAAAGGATGTTTTTGACAAGGCCAAAGAGGGCGACAAGGTAGCTCTCGAGGTGGTTGATGAATTCGCGTGTATCCTGGGAACTGCTCTTTCCGGTGTTGCCAACACCGTAAATCCTGAGCTTATAGTAATAGGCGGCGGAGTTTCGAAGGCCGGAGAGATATTGACGGATGCAGTTAAAAAATACTTTGATGAAGAGGCGTTTCCTGCTGTAAAGGGAACACCGATAAAGCTTGCAACTCTTGGTAATGATGCGGGAATATTCGGTTGTGTCCAGATGGTGCTGTAGATTGATGCAGCTTTCTTCTGACATATAGTGAGGTTCTCAAAATGAACTACGGAAGAGAAGGAATAAAAAAACGAGAGGAGGAGCTTCTGGCTCTTTCTCCCAAGATCGGCAGAAAGACAGGGGTGTGGTCCATAAAGATCATCATGATAGCTTTGCTGGCTGTTATGGTGGGAGGCTGCATGTTTGTTTTCGGTGTCGTGAAGGGCGTTATAGATTCATCGCCCAGCATCGATGACATAGATGCCACGCCTACGGGCTTTTTGTCCACTGTTTTGGACTGTAACGGAAATGTTACCGCAACGCTGGTGGCTACGGGATCAAATCGTGTCTATGTCACTATAGACGAGATCCCGGAGTGTGTTCAGCATGCTTTTGTGGCCATAGAGGATGAGCGCTTTTATGAGCACAACGGCATAGATCTCAAGGGCATCTTAAGAGCGGCCGTTCAGGCGGTGGTACACAGGGATTTCACTGAGGGTGCATCCACCATAACTCAGCAGCTGCTCAAAAACAACGTTTTTACCACATGGACCACGGAGTCGTCACTGGTAGAAAAATTTGTCAGAAAGTTTCAGGAGCAGTATCTTGCCGTTCAGCTTGAGAAAAAGGTTCAGAGTAAGGACTGGATCCTGGAAAATTATCTCAATACCATCAATCTGGGTCAGAACAGTCTGGGAGTACAGGCGGCCGCAAGACGTTATTTCGGTAAGGATGTTTCCGAACTGAGCGTTTCCGAGGCGGCGGTAATAGCCGGTATCACACAGAATCCGTACAGATTTAATCCGATCAATTATCCCGAAAACAATTCCATACGCCGCGAGAAGGTTCTCCGTTATATGAGGGATCAGGGGTATATAACGCCGGATGAGTATGACGAGGCCATGGCAGATGATGTTTATGCCCGCATTCAGACCGTAAATCAGGAGAAGGTAGAGGCTAATACACAGGTCAACAGTTATTTTGTGGATGCCCTGACAGAGCAGGTCATAAAGGACCTGATGGAGATAAAGGGCTACAGCAGGGCAGAGGCCAATAAAGCACTTTATAACGGCGGTCTTACCATTTATTCTACTCAGGATTCAAAGATTCAAAAGATCTGTGACGAAGAGGCCAACAATGAGGACAATTATGTAAAGGGCACTCTGTATTCACTGTCTTTTGCTCTCAGCATAATGGACGGAGAGGGAACGGTACACAATTACGACGAGCAGAGCATGCTGTCATATTATCAGAACAAGGATCCCTCTTACAACATAACATTCGATGCGCCCATGGAAGCCAAGGAGGCTTACGACGTTTTCAAAGAAGAGATGATGCCGGATGAGTCTTATGTGGTAGTGGGAGAGAGCTATGTGCCTACAGTCCAGCCACAGACTGCGCTCACTGTCATAGATCAGTCATGCGGTGAGGTCAGGGCATTGGTGGGCGGTCGCGGCAAAAAGGTTGCGAGTCGTACTCTGAACAGGGCTACCGGAACCACAAGGCAGCCCGGATCATGTTTTAAGATAATAGCCGCTTTCGCACCGGCACTTGAGGAAGGCGGCAAAACCCTGGCTACAGTTCAGGATGATGCGCCGTACTCTTATGCCAACGGAACTTCGCTCAAAAACTATGACGGTTCTTACAGCGGATATACCAATATCAGAACCGCCATTATGAAATCCATTAACATAGTGACGGTGAAAACTCTGACAGATATCGGTGTGGAAAAAGGTTATGAATACGCCGAAAAATTCGGCTTTTCCACCCTTAAGGAGACAGATAAGGTTCAGTCCATCGCATTGGGTGGTCTGACCGTGGGTGTTACCAATCTGGAGCTTACCGCTGCTTACGCATGTATAGCCAACGGCGGCGAGTATATTAAACCAAGGCTGTACACTAAGATAGTGGATCACAACGGCAATGTGCTGATAGACAATACACCCCAGACTTCCCGTGTTATAAGAGAGACAACGGCATGGCTTTTGACGGATGCCATGAAGGGCGTTCTGACGTCGGAAGGTACCAGCGGTATCTGCCATTTTGACGGAATGGCACTGGCCGGAAAGAGCGGTACTACCTCGAAAGACAGGGATATGTTGTTTGCGGGCTATTCTCCGTACTACACCTGTGTTGTATGGGGTGGGCGTGACGATAACTCACCAATGCCTCCGGGGAGCTTTCCGAAGCGTATCTGGAAGGCGGCGATGCAGAGAATTCATGAGGGGCTGGAGTACAAGGATTTCGATATGCCGGAAGGTATTGTGAAAGCCAAGGTCTGCAAGAAGTCCGGACTTTTAGCTACCGAAGCCTGCAAGCTTGATGAGAGAGGCAGTCAGGTATATACGGAATATTTTGAAAAGGGATCACAGCCCAGAACAGAGTGTGACAAACATATTCTGGTACCTATATGCAGCGCATCACATATGAAGGCAGGCGAAAACTGTCC
>JAEEGL011872471.1_pt1 | contig 25911 bp, 20 predicted proteins | sample 9134231 | NCBI WGS metagenome assembly JAEEGL01 (sample SAMN16246548, study PRJNA631951) | gut metagenome | biome: gut microbiome; feature: rumen; material: fiber-attached | host: Bos | place: Iran: Karaj | collected 2018-10 | reverse complement strand
CAAGGTAAGTCAGAGAGCTGCTCTTATCATTGGCAGAAGCGATATTGATGCATCCAAGATCCAGAGCGTTTTGTCTGTTGGTTCATCATCGAAGGCCAAAGGCAGTACATCCAATTTCTTAAACAGCTCAGCGACTATTATTTCTTTTTACGTAACGACAACCGATCCTGAGCTTTCAAGAGAGATAGCTGATGCTGCTGCTGAATCTTATGTAATAGAAATGGCTAACATTCTTAAGACTGACGCTGTTAAGAACCTGGACAGCGCAGCACATGGCAATCTTTCATACGACGCAAACAAGGAGGCCTGGAAGTACAGGATTGAGATTATGCTTGCGGGCTTTATGGCTGCCTGCTTCATTGTAATCGTTTGTGAGATTTTTGATCGTAAAATCAGAACAGTAAGAGAGGCTACAGTCAGACAGCAGCTTCCTGTAATTGGAATAATACCTGATTTTAAAGAGTGATATTGGAGGGAATTCATTGGAAAAGCTGGATATTTACAAAAAAGATAATTTTGTTTTAAAAGATGCATTTGATGAGGCAGTGATGAACCTGCACATTCTTAAGAAGCAGCACGGATACAAAAGTTTTGCCTTATGCGGATGTGAGGCGGGAGATGGCAATACTACCATTGCAATAAGCCTTGCTGCAGCGCTTGCGGATTCCGGATGGAAAACTGTTCTCATTGATGGAGACATGAGAAAGAAGAATAATTACAAGAGACTCAATGAGAATGCCAAAGAAGGTCTTTCCAATTATCTGATGGGAAAAGCGGAATTGGACAAAGTAATATATGAAACTACAACAGAAAATCTTTCATATATTCCCTGTGGAGAACTGATAGACAATCCGGTAAGACTTCTTTGCACCGGAAGAATGGACGATGCCCGTACTGAACTGACCAAATTGTTTGATTTTATTATTTTTGATATGCCGGCAATCAATGCTGCCGTAGATGCCAAGGCTATAGCCACAGCCACAGATGCTACAATCCTTGTTTCATCCATGGGCAAGACTACTAAAAAGGGTCTTGTAGAGGCTGCCAATACGTTGGTTGAAGTTAAGGCAAACCTGGTTGGCACAATAGTCAATAAAACAGATATGGATCAATATGTAGCTGCTCATGAGGATTATGATTATTTCCAGAATCAGCGTTATGTCCAGAAGATTAAGAAAAGGAAAAATTAAAAAGGTTAAAAGGTATGATGGCTAATAGAAGAATTATTAAATTCCTGTCCGCAAGCATCTGTTGGGGTCTTGCTGTATTGTTATTTTTTATGAACCATAGCTTAACAACTTTTGCTGCCGAGGAAGATCCGGCCTCTCTTTCATATAATTCTGTGGTTGAAGTCGAGAGTTATGAGATTGAAGACGGATATATCCGGGCTGGAAAAGAAAATATCATAAAACTGAAGATCAAAAATGCGAACAAACACAGTGCCGTCACAGGCCTTGTTGCGGTTGTATCAAGCTCATCGGGACTGATCTATCCCAAGTATGGTATCGACAACCAGTTTGTTGTCGGATCTCTGGCCGGCGGTGCTTCTGCTACCATAGAGATACCTGTGGTTGCGGCTTCGAAGTTGGCCGGAGAATATGTGGACTTTACCTGCAATCTTAATTATGCAATAGGTGGTGTTAAGCTTTCCAATTCTTCGACTATGATCCTGCCCACGCAGAATATGTCTGCGGTTGTCATTAACACCATTGATATGAGTGCTAATGCTTCCCTGAACGGTAAATCACTTTTGAGCATAAGCTATTCCAATAACAGTGCTGAAAACGTAAATGATGCTGTGCTTGTGGTAACCGGTAGTGTAAGTAATGAGACTCGTTTGATAGACCTTGGAAGTGTGGCAGCCGGAAAGTCTTATAACAAAGACTGCTTTATTACATTTACTGAAACAGGTGAGCAGACTGTTACTATAGCGCTGGAGTATACAACCGGTAACGGCGAGAGAGTTGAGCATGAACTGGGCTCATATATAGTCAATGTAGTTGAACAAAATGCTCCTGATCAGACTGCCGGGGCGTTAAACCCTGTGTTTATACTGGTCGGAAGAATAGTGAGCGTGGTAGCAGTTTTAGTTGCTGCCATTGTGATATTCGTTTATGTAAAAAAGAGATAACCTTTCCTGTATGAAAAAGATTGCAATTATTGCCCCGTGTATTCTTCCGGTTCCTGCAACGCTGGGAGGAGCTGTGGAAGGGCTTATAACCAGAATTATAGAAGACAATGAGCGGGAAAAGAATTATGAAATCGATCTTTTCACAATTCCGCAGACGGGCGATGATTGTTTTGATTTTTCTCTTACAAACGTCATTAACGTCAGACCTGCCGGATATACACAGGCTTTTGACAGGGTTTCGGATAAGCTCCGGAGAATGTTTTCTGCAGAGAGTTCCACCAGAAGGCTTGATAAACTGATAACCGGTTGCTTTTCTGACAGGCTTAAAGAAACAGGCGGCAACTATGACGCGGTAATTATTGAAAATATGATGTCTACCGCATGCGCTGTTGTTGACCTTTGCAATGGGCGGTATGACTTTCCGATATATTTTCACATGCATAATGATGTGGATATGTATCGAAGTCCTGAACATATAAGGAAACTGGTCCGATTTGGGGTCCGGTTCATATCTGTCAGTGAATATATTAAAGGACAGATTCTAAAGTGTGATAAAAATGCGGTGGTTACCACCCTCTACAATGGAGTGGACCTGTCTGGATTTAACAGGGCAGAAAGAAAACAAAACCGCAGGGTCACATTGCTTTATGCGGGGAGAATAATTCCCGGAAAAGGTGTTAAAGAACTGGTGCTTTCGTTTATAAATATGCTGAATCAGATTGATGAAGCAAAAAGAAACAGCATCAGATTACTGATTGTTGGTTTTTCGGGTTTTGACAGGGGCTATGAAGCACAGGTCAGAACGCTGGCCGGAAGGCATGACAATATAGAGTGCCTGGCTCAGGTCGGGGCAAAAGAGATGTCTTCGGTTTACGATTCTGCTGACATCGTGATCATGCCAACGATAAATGAGGAGCCTTTCGGACTTGTGGCATTGGAAACAATGGCCAAGGGCATTCCTCTTATCACTACCAATTCGGGAGCACTACCTGAAGTGGTTGGTGATGGAGCGGTGATTGTAGATACTTCGGAAGAGTTTGTTAGAAAATTAACAAATTCAATCATGGCATTGGCATTTGACGAAGCCGGCCGGCAGAGGCTTTCAGAATCGGCATATGAGAGAGCTCACGGCATCAAAGAGTTTGATATACAGAATTATTACAATGGCTTTTCGAATATCATTGATGCGCAGAAGATATCTTTGGATGATGTAATATCTGTAATTGTTCCTGTTTATAATGTTTCCGATTACTTAAAAAGATGTGTGCTTTCAATCACATCCCAGACATACAGGAATCTGGAAATTATTCTTATAGACGATGGCTCAATCGATGATTCAGGCGCTATCTGCGATGAATTGTCGCAGATGGACAACAGGATAAAAGTGGTCCATCAGGCCAATCGGGGGCTGTCAGGCGCCCGCAATACAGGGCTGGAAACAGCGACCGGTAAGTTCATATTTTTCTGTGACAGTGATGACTATTTAAGACCGGAAGCATTGGAACTGATGCTTAATAAGCTGAAGAAGGACCATGCTGACATTGTTGCCTGTGGGATTTCAAAGGTTTTTGATAAATCCGAAGCTGATCATGAAAAGACAGAAAGATTCACCGCTATTCATCCCGGCAGGTGGGGAGGCCGTGAAAGCACCATTCAGATGATGCGAAGCAATAATGTTTGTACAGTGGCATGGAATAAGCTGTACAAAAGAGATCTCTTTGAGGGAATAAGATTCCCATTGGGGATAAAGAATGAAGATGAAGCAACGATCTATAAGCTGTTATACAAGGCCCGGATTGCTTCATACATTCCTGATGATCTGTATATGTACTACCAAAGAGAAGCAAGTATCATGCACGATGATCTCGAGAACAGATATCAGGATTTATTGGATGCGTTACAAAAGAGAATAGATTTCTTTCGCGAAGCTAAGGATGTTGAACTGGAGCAGCATAGCAGAATAACTCTTTTGGAATGGATCAAATATGTGTATAGAAATATAGACAGTAAAGAAAAGAAAAGGAAATTACGAGGGGTATACAAACAGAATATTAACGTTAACAATGCGCCGTCGGTTATGGGGTCAAAAAAGAAACTGGCGCTATTATCATGGAAGATGATCAGTTACTAAGATGAGCAGAAAATACCTCGTTTCGGTTGTGATACCGGCTTATAATGCAGAAGAATATATAAGAGAATGTCTTGATGCGGTTGTCAGTCAGACATATTCCAATATTGAGATTATCATAGTTGATAATGGGTCCAAAGACTCAACAGCCTCAATACTTAAGGAATATTCTGCCAAAGACGGGCGCATCAGGGTTTTCAATTTGGAAAACAATGGTGTATCCATGGCCAGAAATTATGGAATTAATATGGCCGGTGGGGATTACATTGTTTTTTTTGATGCCGATGACAGACCTGAACCGGATATTATCGAAAGCTACCTTGAAGCATGGGGAAAATGGGAAGATAAACAATTTGCCTTCATATGCTGTGGCATGTTTTATGACAATCTTTACAATAAGAATATTGATAACAAGATCTCTGTATTGGAGTCGTGGCATGGATTTATTGAGGGAGAAAATTATCTTTTAAAAAGAAACTTCGCAGCAACGCTGGCATGGCTTAAGATTTTCAATTTTGTTACCAATAAGATGTATGACCTCAATAAGATCAGGGAGTACAACGTCAGATTTGATGAGCGCATATATATCGGAGAGGATCTGGAATTTAATCTGGACTATCTGGACGCCTGCCCCGGTTATATCGGGATGATAAACAGGCCTTTGTACCACTATATAAAGAGAAGCGATAACAGTTTGTCTTTCACATATCATGAAAATGATCTGGAAGATACCAAGAGAATATACAGGCGCTTTATCGACTGGGAAACACGGCAAAAGGACGTCACAGAAGATCAGATACTCATACTGAAAGGTATTTATATAACTGACTGGACCAGCAGACTTAGTACAATGCACGATTACCATAGAAGGATTGGTATGGTCAGAAAAGTCAGAAAGAAGCTGAATACAGAGATTGGCAGTTCGGAGTATCAGAAGATTCTCAAACAGGTGTACAGAGGCAGGAAAATAAGTACTATTCGTTATCTTGCTTTAAGATCCGGACATTTTGGCATATTTTCTTTACTGAGAAGTGTTTATCAGTTTTCAAAAGGATGATTCGATGATTGGTTGTTTTGAGAGGCCTTTTTATGTCTGCTAATGAAAAAAGTAAGCTGGTTTCAATTATAGTTCCTGCTTACAATGTGGAAAAGTACATAAAAGATTGCCTTGATTCCCTTCTGAAGCAGACCTACAGAAATATAGAGATTATTGTTGTTGATGATGGTTCCCATGATCGCACCTTTGATATAATCTCTGAGCTCATGAATAAGGATTCAAGAATAAGAGGATTTCATCAGGAGAATAAAGGAGTTTCTGCAGCAAGGAACCTGGCACTTGATAAGGCATGTGGAGATTATATCCAATTTGTTGACGGAGATGATTATATTACCGCAGATGCAGTTGAGAAGCTGGTAACGGTTTTAGAGGATAATAATGCTGAATGGGTTAACTTCCAGTATCACCGTGAGGACGAAGATGGAAAAGATCTTGGTGATTACGACTTCACCAAAGGCTATATGGATCTGTCCGATGAAGATAGGAAACTTACCTTTATAACAGACGTTCTCATCGAATACAAGGTAGGCTATGAAATATGGGACAAGCTATATGTATCAAGGCTGATAAAAAACAACAATCTCAGGTTTGATGAAAAGTGCCATATGGGAGAAGATCTGGAGTTTAATATCTGCTACAGCCTGCTGGCCAAGAGCCTGATATGTATTAAAGACAGATTATATAATTATAGAATAAGAGGTGGCTCTGCAATGCAGTCCATGACCGCACTGTCAGAAAATTTTGATGAACGCCTGCTTCTTATACAGGGAATTGAGAAGCCTATAAAGGCTTTTTTCTCTGAATATGGAGAGAAGGAATTTGGTCAGATATTCTATAAATTGATGCTGTATGCATGCAAGGGGCATTCAATCGGTGAGATTGCAGCGACAGCGGCCGCATCACCATACAGGATATATTTTACCGATCACTTAGCAAAGGCTCTTGGCATGAAAGATATCTTCAATAGATTATTCCCTGACAACCTTGCCATGATTTACTTTAGATCAGGTTACTACATACTGACCAGTCTCAACGGGAGCATTAAGGGAAAGCTTTATTTTGTTGTTTATAATTTGTATCGAAGACTCAGAGGCCGGGAGGTGATCTCTGAGTGGAAACCGGTTTGAGGAATTAGTTGTGGTTAACAAACACGCTTATCTGATATTGGCGCACCACGAATTTCATATGTTAAGAAAGCTCATATATGAGCTTGATGATAAAAGGAATGATATCTATATTCTCATAGATAAGAAGACAAAGTATGTGGATGAGGATATGATTTCATCCTGGGCTGAACGGGCGAGGGTCTTTTTTGTACCGAGGATCAAGGTGTTCTGGGGCACGGTAAGTGTAATTGAGGCAGAGCTTAGTCTGCTTGAAAGTGCTGTAAAGGGAGAATACCGATACTATCACCTTCTGTCAGGAACCAACTTCCCTCTTAAGAGTCAGGACGAGATTCATCGATTTCTTGAAGACAAGGACTGCGAGTATATAAGCTTACACTCAGATGATGAAAAAGAGGATTCATTTTTATATGGAATAAAGTATTATTACCCATTGCTGAAATATACCGGAAGAGGCGCCTTTGAAGGTCCGGGCAGGAAAAGGGCTTTTATGAGGTGGCTGGTGCGGCAGCAGTCGAATCTGATAAGCTGTCAGGAACGCCTTGGCATAGACAGAACCGGAAAATATAAAGGAATGACGTTTTATAAAGGAGAGCAGTGGTTCTCTGTAACGCATGACTTTGCCTGTTACATACTTTCTCAGAAGAAAAAGATTCTGAAAATGTTCCGGTTGACCAGTGGCGGAGATCATATTGTGATACCGACGCTGGCGATGAACTCTGAATATGCAGAAAGAGTGGAAGATTGCAGTAAGCTTACTGAATCGGAGAAGATGTTTGCCGGAAAGATCTCTTTTGACCGGCAACCGGCTCTTGTGAACCGTATCAATGCACAACTGCACCACACGGATGAAACTGATAAAAAACCGCTTATCAGTATTGTTGTTCCGTGTTATAACGTGGCAGATTATCTGGGGGATTGTGTGGATTCGCTGATTGCCCAGACCTATTCAAATATTGAGATACTTCTGATTGATGACGGATCAACAGATGCCACGCCCGCAATTGCCGGGAAGTATGCGGAGCAATCTGACAAAGTTTTTTATCATCATCGGATTAATGGCGGTTTATCAGCTGCAAGAAATACGGGAATAAGCCTCGCCCGCGGGGAATATATTGCATTCGTAGACTCGGATGACTGGGTTGATGAGACTTATATCAGCTGTTTGTACAATACTATGCAAAGCGCCTATGCTGATATATCGGTATGCGGATATATAAAGGAGTTCGAGGGTGATACGAAGGCAAGTGAATCCGTGAGCTTTGATAATGATTGTGTAATATCATCGCATTCTGCAATGAGGATACTCGGAGATATATATCCCAAGGAAAATGTGCTCCTTGTCATCGCGTGCAATAAGCTTTTCAGGCGCAGTATTTTTATAAACAACAGGTTCCCGGAGGGCAGGATTCATGAAGATGAGTTTACAGCCCACAGATTTATCGCTCAGGCAGATTCGATAGCTGTGACAACAGCTGATCTGTATCACTACAGAATACGTGAGGGAAGCATCACTTCAGGAGAAAGAAAGCAGGATCTGCGACATCTGGATTATCTGGAAGCCCTTCAGGACAGGCTTGAACGCTCCGGATCGATGTTGTATGGTGATCTTCTCATATATATGCTTTATACCTTTTTCGATGGTATGAAAGAACTTATGACACTTTATACAGATGATACAATAAAAGAGCGCAGACTCTATCGATATTTCAGGGAAAAAGCATCGCGTATGTATTTTAAGTATTTTAATGACCTTGATAAATATCAGAAGAAAGACTATCTGAAGCTGATTATTTTCCCTAAGAAGTACAGAGATACAGTAATTAGATTGAGGAAGGAAAACTCATCAGAATAATATGTTGGAAAAAGCAAAACAAACATGTAAAACCATAATAAAGTTTATGATGCCCACAAAATTATTTTTAAAGCGTTATTCCAGGGTACATGCCGGTGATTATCAATGGCTCATGGAACAGGTGAACGCTCCTGAGCATTACAAAACGGATGAGAGGGTTAAGGAGGACTATTTCAAATCCCTTAGTCTTTATGGATTCCCTGTCAAGTATTACAAAGAACTGGGATTCTATGAGATTAAGGATGAAGCGCGAAGAGATTCCTACGTTCCTCCGGCAAAGCTTGGGGCTATGTGGTACGGAGTCAATTCGGGACCTTCCAGAAAGCTTCTTGATAATAAGGTTGCCTGCATGGAGACATTTTCTGAGTATCTGGGTCGTGAATGGATATATGTTCCCCGTGTTTCTTTTGATGAATTTCTGGATTTCTGCAGGAAGCATCCCAAGATGCTGGTCAAAAGAGGAACCGGAAGCGGCGGAAAAGGGATTCATGTTTTCGAATATGCCGGGCAGAGTGAAGAGGAATTAAAAAAGATATACCGGGAGAATGTCGAAAACGACAGCCTGATTGAAGAGTTCATCAGGCAGACAGGTATCACCCATGATCTGAATCCGGATTCGGTTAATTGTGTACGTATCTGTACGATGAGATTTAAGGATCATGTTGAGATTTTTCAGTGTTTCCTGAAGATGGGAAGAGGAAATGTATGCGTTGACAACGCCGGACAAGGCGGTATTTTTGCTCCGATAGATGTCAATACCGGAATCATAACACGGGATGCATATGGGCCCATCTGGTCGGAATTTCCTGTTCATCCGGTATCCGGCATCAAGATAAAAGGAATACAGATACCTCATTGGAATGAGGTCAAGGATCTCGTTATCAAGGCATCTGAAAAGGTAAAAGACCTGGTTTATGTGAGCTGGGATGTGGCAGTAAGTGATGATGGAAAGCTCTATCTGATTGAGGGCAATTCCTGCGGTGATGGAATGTGGCTGAAAGAAGGCGGGGAATGGCCTGTGTATAAAAGAGCTATCAGAGATCATCATAAGTCACTGCAATATAAGCTGGTTTATAACTATATTTTAAAATGCCATACTCAAGAGCTTATGTCATATATGGATCTTTAAGAACAGAATTATTAGTTAGGAGCATAATTAGTGCTGAATATAAGAGGAAAATCCGTAAAAAAAGGAATAAAGCAGCTATTCTGGACCTATACATTATTTAAAGAATATCGGGGCAGGCTTATCGCATACACATTACTAAGAGTCATTAAGACTATTATCGATCTTGCTCTTACATATGCGGTCGGAAGTCTTGTGGACTATATAGTATGGGACGACATGCATACACTTATCAGATTTGTAATAATCTTCGCCTTAAGCTTTATCGTGAAACTTGTTATAACATATGCATCAAACCGACTGAATGTATTTAATTATACGGACATGCATAAGAGTCTGACCCTCAAACTGTACGATAAGACCATAAGAGCTGACTGGGAGTCGCTGGAAGAGCATCATTCCGGTGATCTGTTGACCAGAATAGGTCAGGACGGTCAGGTGGTTTCCGGAAACATCAACGGTCTTTTACCCACGCTGCTTTCACACGCATGTTCAGTCATTGCTGCAGTTGCGGTGGTTTTATACTTTGACTATACCATTCTCCTGGTATTTGTTCTGGCAGCACCACTGGTATTTCTTTCAACCAGGCTGTTTGCGGGCAGGGTTCTGGATGCCCAGCGAAAGGGAAAAGAAGCAGAGTCAAATATCATGCTTCTTAGTAAGGAAACCTTTCATAACATGCAGGCGGTGAAGGCCTTTGGCCTGTTTGATGTCTTCCACCGGAAAATGGAGGACAGAACGGAAGCCTTAAGAAAATGCGATCAGTATTCTAATCTGATGTACATGATCTCATGGGTTATAGCTCAGTTTCTGGGGCTGGCTGCCGGTATACTGTGCGGAGCCTGGATGGTATACAGGGTGCACACCAACTTTATAACGGTTGGTAATATCGCATCAATGGCTGCACTGGCGGTATCTGCCGCCACTGCACTTTCAGCAGTATTTGGCATGATGCCTACAATTGTCGGATATATCACTTCTTCCGAGAGGATCCGGGAGTTATTGGAAATACCTGACGAACAGGGCGGCGTCATTTCCGATAAAGAGCTTAAACTTATTGAAAAACACAAAAATGACAAGATGGCCGTCAGGGTTGAGGGCATTTCTTTTCACTATCATACAGGTCCCAATATCTTCGAGGGCGCTAACATGTTTGCAAATTCCGGGGAGATTGTGGCCATGGTCGGACCTTCCGGAGAAGGAAAGACTACTATGCTGCGCCTGATACTCGGAATTGTGACGGCTCAGTCCGGAAAATCCGAACTTTCTTGGGAAAATGGCGACAAGGTGGATATGGGTCCTGTTACGAGATCCCTGATCGCTTATGTGCCCCAGGGCAATACCATGATGTCCGGTACCATTGCCGATAACATGCGTGTTATCAAGCCTGATGCGACAGATGAAGAAATAATCGAAGCACTTAAAACGGCCTGTGCATATGAGTTTGTTGAAAAGCTTCCGGAGGGTATAAATCACTATATAGGAGAGGGAGGCCTTGGATTCTCAGAGGGACAGAATCAGCGACTTGCAATAGCGCGTGCAGTGATCAGGAATACCCCGATCCTTCTTTTGGATGAAGCGACTTCGGCACTTGATGTCACAACGGAGAGAAATGTACTCAGAAATCTTATGGCAGCCGATTCACACAGGATATGTCTGTTGACAACACACAGACCGACTGTTTTGTCTATGTGTAACAGAGTTTATCGCATATCAGATAAAAAGACACAGGTGATTAATGAAGATGAAATTCAGAAATTGATGAATGATTTCTGATGGGAGGTTACAGTGCAGGGACTTATATTGGCAGCCGGAATGGGTACCAGACTGGGGGAACAAACCAAAGACATACCCAAGGTCATGATGGATGTAGAGGGAAAGCCTTTGATAATGTATGCTCTTCAGAGGCTTTATGAACAGCATGTGACAGAGACCATAATAGTGGTCGGATACAAAAAAGAGTATATTATGGAAAAGTGTGGCGATCACTATAAAGAAATGAAGCTCACTTATGTGATCAATGACCTCTACGAAACTACCAACAACGTATACAGCTTTTATCTGGCGACAGAGCAGATCCGTGATGATCTTCTTATGGTTGAGGGAGATCTGCTTTTTTCCGGGGAGCTGCTTGAACGCACGCTTGCAGATAAGCATGACTGCAATATAGTTGTCAGCAGATACAACAGAAATACCATGAATGGCACTGTGATAAAGGCCAGGGACGATGTGGCGAGTGAACTTATCACCAAGAAGTTCCAGGGGGAAGGCTTCGATTATGACAGCGCCTGGAAGACGGTCAATATTTACTATTTCAGCTGCGAGTTCATGAAAAAGTTCTCACGTATGTTGGAATTATATGTAGAGACAGGTAATCTGAACAATTACTATGAGCTGGTTCTTGGTGCGCTCATTTATTACGGCGATGATGATATAAGGATCGTTGTTGTGGATGAGGATGACTGGTTTGAAATAGATGATGAGAAAGACCTTTTGATAGCAAGGGAACATGGAGCTTTCTGATGGATTTGTATGTTGTTATTCCGCGGACTGACACTACGGATCCGGGATTGTTACAAAAATGTAAAAAGGCTTTATCCAATCAGTGGAGCTCCCTGTATGAGATTCATGCTATAGATGTCTTCGGAACAGACTATATGGAGGCATTTAATAAGTCGCTGGATGAACTTACAGACAAACAGGGATTTGTGATCTTTTTGCTTCCGTGGGTGATATTAAGGGACAAGGCTCTGGAAAAGCTTCCACTGACTTCTGATATTTACAGCAGCAACAGCCTCCTTGTCTTTTCTTATGAAATGTACAGTTTCAATATCCCTCACGTGACAGAGTTTGCCGGTGAGAGTATTACGGTATCTGATTATGCCTTAAGGCTTCATGACTGTCCCGGGGAGTCCGGGTACTTTGCCATATGGAATAAGATCTTTTCCCTTGAGGTGATTCGTGATAGCGGCGTAAGATTTGACAGAAGTTTACCGGAGTTATATGACAGGGCTTTTGTTATTGACTATCTTAAGGCCTGCGAAGCGGTAACGATATCGGCAGACCTGATTGCTGCTGTTTATGAACAGCCTCCCATTGGGATTAAAGCCATGGGGCGAATTGCTGAAAAAAGATCGGTTTTTGAAAAGTTCTATACCCTGCTGAAAAATAACGGCTTTGGTGACGAGGCAGACAGTATAATTGATGCCGAGAAAGAAGGATACATTGTTTATGAGATCCTTCGCCTGGGTGAATGCGATTCTTCAGAAAAGAGTGATGTCAAAAAGGCTCTTGATGGAATAAGGAACAGTATGTCTTGCGCCGGAGTTAAGACCGGTGTGAGGATAAACGCCAGGATAGCCAAACAAAAGCTGGCCGGTATCAGAAACTATTGGCTTAAGGATATCTGGAGGATAAGACAAAGCAGAAAAAGTGAGAGATTAAAAAAGCGTGAAGAGTTTCTTCAGAGGAATTATCACATAATAAGAACTCCCATACGCAAGTTCCATAAGATTTTTGTACATGATAAGTATGTACTCCTCTACTGTGAGAGCACAACCATGAAGCCACATATCATGGATTATTATAGCTGTGTCAGAACAATGGATAAAGTGAGGTTCTATATCTATTATCCGGATGGATGGGACGGAGAGGTTCCTGACGGGGCAAGGCCGGTGAAGTCAAGGCTTAAAGCTCTGATGATGCCCTGGGATCTGGTTGTCTGTGCCGATGCGAAAGTTCCGCTGTATTATAACAGGGATGAAGCGGGAATTATATATATCAATCACGGGCTTCATATGATAAGCTATGACGAAGGAGAGACGCTCTATGCATATGCTGAGGGCAATGGCAGATTCAGTGCCATGTTAGAGCCAAACAGGCGATATGCCGATGAGATGGCGCGTCAATATCCGAAAGATCTCATAGTACACTCCGGCTATAAGAATGCAGACAGCATCGTCAGGGAAAGTCATAATAAATTACTGTTCAGGCAGCAGCTTGGGATTGCAGAAGATGAAAAGCTGATCGCTGTATTTGGGACCTGGGGACCGGACAGCCTGTTTCACAGAGTGGGAAATGCACTTATTACCGGGGCTGAACAGCTTATGAAGGAAGGGTACAGATTCATCCTGTCTATCCACCCCAAAGAGTATGCCAGGTACGACCAGACTACTGAACCACTTGGTGAGTACATTGAATCGCTCTCATCAAAAGGATTTATTATAAGAAACCCAAGAGAGAGCAGTATAAAATATATATCAGCTGCCGATGTGGTAATCTGTGACTATTCCACGCTGTGTGAAGAAGCCATGATTGCAGGTAAGCCCGTAGTATTAAGTGATTTTCCGATGGAGCGGGTCTGGAAGGAATCAATAATTGCCAGATATCAGAAGAGGGGATTGGTCTTTGGCAATGGAAGCAACTTAAGGGAGCTTATAGAGACGGCTCTTTCTGATACAGATCTTCAGAAATTCAGCACTGAGCTGGTAGGAGATTTGATGCCGCCAAAGCAGGGCTATCAGGAAGTGATCCGTGAAGTGACTGCAAATACGTTATCCGATTTCAGACGGTATAATGAAAAAGAGAGTTATAATAAGTAACTATTATATGAGGGGACGATTTCAATTGATTTCTGCTGCGGCAGAAGAGTTTTTCACAAAGGAGAAAGATTATGAAGTACGAATTAGAATTGTTTACAGGAGAGCGTGCGCTGTTTGCTGAGGATGGAGCGCAGATCTATGACTGTATCTTTGATGATGGTGAGTCCCCTCTCAAAGAGAGCAAGAACATAGAGGTCTATAACTCACAGTTTAAGTATAAGTACCCCATGTGGTACTCCACCAATGTCAAGGTGGAAAACTGCAACTGGTTTGAGATGGCCCGCTCGGGGGTATGGTACACCAACAATATCCATGTGAAGGATTCCCTCATTACAGCCCCCAAGAATTTCCGCAGATGTGACGGTGTCACACTTGAGAATGTGGACATGACCAATGCGGAAGAGACTTTCTGGTCATGCAGGAATATTAAGCTTAACAGGGTCAATGCAAAAGGACATTACTTTGGAATGAATTCAGAGAATATCGAGATAGATGGACTTCGTCTTGACGGCAACTATTCCTTTGATGGAGCAAAGAATATCTCCATAAAGAATTCAGTCCTTCTTTCCAAGGATTCATTCTGGAATACAGAGAATGTCATTGTGCGTGATTCTTACATCTGCGGTGAGTATCTGGGATGGAATTCTAAGAACCTCACCTTTGAGAACTGCACAATTGAGAGTCTGCAGGGACTTTGCTACATTGACACCCTTGTTATGAAGAACTGCAAGCTGATAAATACAACACTTTCCTTTGAGTTCTCAAAAGGAATCGATGCAGATATCACAACAAAGATCGACAGCGTATTTAACCCTGTCAGTGGAACCATAAACGCACCCGAAATAGATACTCTTATAGTTGAAAAAGACATAGTGGATCCCGAGAACACGAAAATAACCTGTAAGGTTGTTGGCAAGACAGAAGAAATTGTTGAGTGGAGAAGACCAAAGCAGTAATAAGTGAGGCCAAAATGGGTAAGTACAACTTTGATGTACCGGTAAACAGAAGAGACAGTGATTCCATCAAATGGGCAGTAAAGGAGAATGAGCTCCCAATGTGGGTGGCAGACATGGACTTTCAGACTGCCCCCGAGATCATTGATGCCTTAAGTCAGAGAGTAGATCACGGAGTTTTTGGTTACACAGATGTGGACGATGACTGGTATAACGCATATATCGGATGGTGGAAAAACAGACACGATTTCATCATCGACAGAGACTGGCTGATGTTCTGCACAGGCGTTATTCCTGCGATATCATCCATAGTAAGGAAGCTCACGACTCCCAATGAGAAGGTTATTATTCAGACACCTGTTTACAATATCTTCTTTAACAGTATCATCAATAATGGCTGCAGAGTGTGGGAGAGCCCGCTAAGGTATGAAAACGGACAGTACTCCATGGATTTCGAGGATCTTGAGAAAAAGATGTCAGATCCACAGGCAAGCCTTATGATATTATGCAACCCTCATAATCCTGTGGGAAAAATCTGGTCTGAACAGGAACTTCAAAGAGTGGGTGAACTCGCTTCAAAATACGGTGTGACAGTGATATCGGATGAGATACACTGTGACCTCACAGAGCCCGGTAAGTCATATATTCCGTTTGCCTCTGTTTCAGATATATGCAGGGATGTCAGTATAACATGTATCGCACCGACTAAGGCATTCAGTATTCCCGGAATACAGACTTCAGCAATAGTCGTTCCAAACAGGTTCCTTAGGCATAAGGTCTGGCGCGGAATCAACACCGATGAAGTCGCTGAGCCCAATGTGTTTGCACATCATGCTGCAGTTGCAGCTTTTACTAAAGGCGAACCGTGGCTTGAAGAGGTAAGGGCATATCTGTTTGACAACAGACATTTTGCAGAGGATTATATTGCTTCCAATATACCAAAGCTTTTTGTGGTGAAAGGAGAAGCGACATATCTCGTTTGGATAGATATAAGTGCACTTAATGTGAAAAGTGAGGAATTTGCAGCATTTGTAAGAGAGCAGACGGGATTATACTTATCTGCCGGCTCTGCCTATGGACAAGAGGGAGATACGTTCCTGAGGATGAATGTTGCATGCCCCAGGTCAATTCTTCAGGATGGGCTGATCAGATTGAAAAATGCTGTTGTGATATTAAATGATATTGTGTATTAAAAATGGGAGATGGAGGATTTTAAAGAATATGCGTGTTGAAGTTCTTTTAAAAGACTTTCCTTGCGAGGAAATAACAGAATTACTACATGAGAGTTATAAAGAACATTTAGAAGCCGGAAGACGTTATTTTGCAGCAATTCAGACTGTAGAACAGACGAGGGAAAGACTGGAAGGAACTTATTGCGTAGTGGCATATGACGGAGACAGATTAGTTGGAACTTTGTCTTTTCGTATATACCACAAAGAGGATGTTCACAATAGAAAGTGGTATGAAGATGATACTTACCTGTATATAGGTCAGCTTGCAGTTCTGCCTTCTTACAGAAAATCAAAGGCACTTGTACTAATGGCAATGAAGGCATCAACCCTGGAGGAAGTTAAAGAGTGCAAATCGGCTTTCACAGATACATCGACGGAGGCAGATGCGCTCGTAGAGAGTTATTTGAAATTGGGATTTCAGATTGTGGATTTTATCTCATGGGAAACCACAAATTATTACTCCTATGTTTTCCGAAGAGAAATAACGGGAAAGAAGTTTAGTGATGCTTACTGTATGCTTCGATTTAATATCAGCAAGATGCTTTGCATGATACAGTATACAAAGGACGGTAAAAAGAGATTTTGATAACCTATGATTTAGGTAGAGGAGAAATATGCTGAATAATTTAGGTGTAATGGATCAGATTTGTTACTGGTTTTCTTCTGGTGATCATACCTCGTCTGTTGATCTTGAAGTTGTTCTTCAGAATGACGTGGAGGAAGAAATACTAAAGTATGCAGTTATGAGGGCTATGCAGATTCATGGCATTTTCAGGTCACACCCTGTAATAGTTGAAGGTAGGGTTAAAATATCCATAGATGATGAAATATCTAATGTGCCTGTTTTTGCATCGGATGATCAACCGCGCAGGATAGGGACTTCGGAAACCAATGGATATCTTTTTTATTTTTCATATCGTAAGAATGCGCTGGTTTTCCATATTTTTCATGGACTGACAGATGGTATGCCAAGTTTGGAGTTTCTGGTTACAGTGGTAAACTGCTATGTTCAGAAAGCTGAAGGAGTTGAGTATGATCAGCCTGAACCATGTATGCCGGATGATTTTTCTAAATTTGAGTCTGTTCTGGAAAGTGCCTCAGATAATCTGACTATTGGCAGGTTTGTACCAGAAAATCACAAGGATGAAGTGTTCTATATCAGTGAAGAACGATTTGAAGAAAGGTCACGAAAATTCAAAGCTTTTGAAATAGATGTACCGCTTAAGCCAATTCTTTCTTTGGCGAAGAGCTATGGCACGTCAGTTCTTCCACTGTTCGAGGCTATGATAGGAGGTGCCATAAGGAAATATTATGATGTCGGAAACAGGATGATTGTCGGTCTTACACCGGTTGATATGCGCCGAATATTCAGATGTGATACTAAACACAACGCATCTTCTATGGTTGCACTTCCATACCGCGCCATGATGGATGAATTGGATCTTGGGAAACGAGCTGCACTGTTACGGCGAATACTTGAATTCCAGGTACGACCTGAGAATATCCGACAAGGGATCAAGGACATTTGCGAGCCCTATAAACAGGCTGATGCACAGCCTTATCCCATCGAACAGATTGTAGATATGATAAACTGGGTAAAGGCACGAAAAAAGAGTGTACAGCCATATACTTATGGCTTGTCTTATCCCGGAAACATATCATTTGCTGAAACGGTAGAACCCTATATTGTATCTATGACTGCATGCGTGAGCGAAAGCGAAGTACCATTTATGATAGCGGCCTGTGAGGTTAAGGGGGTTATTCGTATGATGATCTCACAGAGTTTTGAAGATGACGGACTGGCCAAAGCCATATACAGGGAAATAGCGGAATCCATACCCGAAACGGAGTTTATGGATCGGGGGACACGAATATTTGACAGGCTGGATCTGAAAGATCTGGAACATGTTAACAATTAATTAATGAACTAATGGAGGGAAAATGAACATGTTTAATTTTTTTGAGTATATAGCAAATGGAAAGGACAGAGTTTATTACAGATATTTGGACGAAAGCGGTAATGTCTGTGAAATCAGATATAATGAATTTGCTGATGATGTCTGCGAAGTCTTTAATTATCTGAACAGGAAATATGGTGATATAAGAGGCAGACATATAGGTGTGTTGTCCAACAGACCGTATCAGACAATGGTTTCAATGATAGCAGCTGTTTTGGGGAAGGCTGTAGTTGTGCCTATCAATCAGTACGAATCCTCTGAAAACATTGAATACATAATTGTCAATGCTGATGTAGAGATTCTGATGATATCTGATGATTATCAGAAATATCAGGCTGAAAACACAGTTAAAATATCTGAAGCGCTTACCGGTGTACGTAATGAGCATTTTGTTTATGACAAAAGTATGGATGAATTTACAGATGACTGTTATCTGATAGTTTATACATCCGGAACAACCGGGAAGGCAAAGGGCGTTGTGTTACCATTTACGAATATTACAGGGGTTGTAGATACAGACTTGGGCGGCTATACAGAAATAACCGATAAGATCAAGGGAATGTATCTGACAGTGCCACTGTACCATATCATGGGTATTTTTTACTGGTTTGGTGCTGTTCGTTGTAAATGGGTGGTCCAGACCAATCAGAATGTAGGCGATATGCTTCATGATCTGAAAGTCTTTAATCCTGAATTAGTTGTCGCTACACCTGCTTTTATTAAAATGATTGATGTATATATCAGAAAGAACGAGAAGAATGAGTTAGATGCTCTGAGATTTATTATAGCAGGCGGAGCACAGCTCAATAATGAAATAACTAAACGCCTGGCGGACATGGGCGTGATGTGTATGGATGGGTATGCTATGACTGAAACAGCAGGAGCCGGAACCATTAATCCGGATCCGATGGGGCATTCAGATTCAATTGGCATTCCTGCTCCGAAAGTAGAGATAATATTTATAGACGGCGAAATGTGTATTAAAAGCCAGTTTGCTATGAAAGGGTATTACAATGATCCCGAGGCAACAGCCGAGTGTCTTATAGACGGTGCTATGCACACAGGAGATCTGGGGTATGTTGCTGAAGATGGATATCTCTATATTACCGGACGAAAGAAGAACCTTATTATTCTGTCAGGCGGAGAAAATGTCAGCCCTGAGGAGCTGGAGAAAAAACTGTATGCTGATCAGCATATTAAAGAGTGCAAGGTTTACGAGAAAAATGACAGAATAAGTGCGGGAATTTTCGCAGATACAGAGTATCATGATGAAATCAGAGACTTTGTATCAAAACTAAATGCCTCGCTTCCGATCTTTAAAAGGATAAATAACATAGATTTTACTGATAAAGAGTTTGAAAAAACGGGAAATGGTAAAATAAAAAGATAAGACTCAGAGAGTTTTGGTGAAAGGAATAAATATGAAAGAAGATATTTTGAAGAAAATTAAAGAGATACTCGGTGCGATAAGTGAAATTAATCTGAATGCGGTGAATACTGATTCAGCTCTGATGGAATTAGATCTTTCTTCTATAGAAATAATGTCTTTTATTGCTGAAATACAAAGATCATACGATATTATGATTTCAACTGATGAACTTATGACACTTGAGACTGTCGGCCAATTAATTGAGCTGATAGAAAAGAAGATAAAGTAAGTCTTTTAAGATGGAAAAACGCCTGTCGGACTGAATATGCCGACAGGTTTTTTGTTATAACCTTGAAATGAATTTTTAGGAGGCGCAGGTTCTGTAAGTATGTCTAATTATGCAAGGTACGCAATGCAAAAGCCAGTTTACTTTTAAATAATAAATATAAGTATACTGTACATACTACACATAGAAGTATTCCGCAAGAGTACAGATAAAGGTTTACGTCGATTAGATCATAAAAAACCTGCAGAAAAATATAGTGGAATATGTAAAATTCAAAACTGTTATTGCCAATCTGCACAATTCGGATAAACGGTACGCCTGTACCGATTGAGCGGTACAGGCTATTCGCACCAACGGTGCGCTAAATGTTCTTCCGTTTGTTTATGGGTTCAAAATTCCTCATGTTCTTTCCGTTCATTTCCAAACGGTATGACTCATTGAGGACGCGAGCAAGGCTCGCCTCTGCGTAGGTATGATCAGAAAAGATGTCATACCAGGCATTGACAGGTATCTGTGATACCAGAAGTATTGATTTATATGGATCCCTGCAGTCGAATACCTCGAAGAGGTTCCGACATTTGTCGAGATCCAGATTCATCAGTCCGAAATCATCAACAACGAGAAGATCGTATGATGACATCTGGCTGAGAGTCTCGGGATACTCACCAAGCTTCTCAGCCTTGGCCAGCTCGTTGATAAGGCCGCTGGCTTTGAAATATCTGACAGTCTTGAACTGCTTTAATGCACATATGGCAAGAGCATTGGCAAGGTAACTTTTACCCGAGCTTGTTTTCCCTGTTATGACCAGGTTTTTACCCTGATTGATCCATTCGCACTGTGCAAGGACTTCAATTATTCCGGTATCAAGCTGCCTGGCAGGATCATAGATGGAATCATCGAGATCTGCTGTCGCATATTTTAGGGTTGCTTTTTTGATGAAACGGTTGAGTTTCTTCGTATAACGAAGGTCCCATTCTGCATCAACTATGCGCTGTATCTTGTCATTAAAGGCCATAAGATCCGAGTTCGGATCCGCAAATACTTTTTCGAGTTCAGCGGCCATGCCGGAGAAGCGCATACTCTTAAGCTTATTACAGAGTTCGTATTCCTCAATAGTGAGGGTTTTTGCTGACTGTTTGCTCACTTGTATTCCTCCTTTCCGCGAAGGTTATCGTGGTCAGGAAGAACCGCTTTATTTGCAGGGATGGCCATTTCCAGGCTTTCCTTCAGCAAACGTTTGAAGTATGAATAACGGCATACATTGCTCTCGACACAGGTTTTTGCGATCTCCTCGACAAGAAGTTTAGACTGATCCTTGCACATGTGGAGGATGCCGTTACAGCTGTTATAAGACTGCTCTTCGTGTTCGGAGGACATGAGTATCCGGTCGATGAAGTTTTTCGTGTACGGACCGATATATGATGCCCAGCGTCTGTAATAATCACCATCCTTGGAGTTGACCTCTTTGTAATACTGATGCTCAGGCTTCATGTGTTCCGGCTTTGTAATATATCGCGGGAACTCCTTATAGGAACGCCTGTGGACGCATATCAGCTTGTTGTTGCGGTCACAGATCCGTATCTCGGCCATGGTAGCCTTGATAATTGCGGGCTGGTTATAGTATGTGTACAATACTGAATAATAGTGGTCATCGTATAGCAGATGGTAATTATTCGGTACATGTGCAAAGTATTTATAGTCACACAGCATGAAGGATTCACCGGCAAGTGCTTTCATCTGTGGCTTGTCGTATCGAAGAAAGCTCTCCATCTTGGATAAGGAAGCTTCTGTTTTCTTATCGCTGTTGATGGCCGCTATTTTTGCTCTTACATCGCGGTTGATGTCTTCGATACTGTAATAGATCTTTTCCTTAAGATCCTCAAGCAGATGAGTTTCAAGGAACTGGACGTATTTCTCAACGGTAGGCTTTCCTTTTGGCTTCCTTGGCGGAGGCGGAAGGATGATCACATCGTAGAAGTTCTCCAGATCTTGATAAGCACTGTTGATCACCAGTTCATCCCGTGTGTGCCGGGTTATCGCAGTTTTTAAGTTGTCAGGGATCAGATGTTTAGGAACCGCTCCATAGTATTCAAGTGCGTGTACCGTTCCCGCTATAAAGTTTGGCAGCTTCTCGTCTTCGAAGGCTTCGGCATACATAAGATTGCTTACGCCTACGGTGGTAACGAAGAAGTGAACCTTCTTTATCTCACCGGTCTGGCTGTTCAGAAGTATTTCCGGCTGGTCACCGATCCAGTCAATATAGACTTTTTCACCGGGAATGCGTTCCACTACCATGCTGACAGCTTCGGAGCCGTAGTTCTTTTCTACGAACTTCTTGAAGTAGTGGCAGTACTGAGTGTATTGATACCCTATAGGACACTCTTTCTTGTATTTCAGCCACAGGTAGAAAAGATTTGCCTTACTGCCGGGCTTGGAAAGACGTTCATACACCGCCTGATAATCAGGCATTACAGAAATGTCCTTCCTTATGATGTTTTCCGGAGGATAAAACAGCTTTTCGACTTCCTCCGCAGACATCTGTTTCAGCGCTTCGAGATCCTTACCGGAATCCTTAAAACGATTCATGATAAGGGTGATGGTGCTGTTGCCGATACCAAACCGGTTTCGGCAGTCATCAAACGATATGCCGCGCTGTCTCATATCTATGACGCCTAAGATTGTAGTACAGTTTTGCATTTTCAAATGCTCCTTTCTCGTTTTTTACTACGAGAAAGACTATACACCATACCGGCGTCCGAACAGAGTGTACCGTTAAACCGAAATGCTTATTCCGTTTGTAGCGAAACTTTCATACCGGTCAAGCGAAATTTGCAGCCAATCCATGAAAGAATTTTTTTTGTTTTGAATATAAATGTAAAATAATAGCAGGCTAAAGAGAAAAATATGGGACAAAATAACGTAATAATCCATATTTTGTACGATTGCGTCACTGCAAGTACTGATGACATAAGGAATAATACAAAACTAAACAGTTTTCTTTTTGAAAAGAAATCCATAATTGCGCTAAAAACTGCAGGCTGCGCATAAATGCAGCCTAACGGATAGCATGCAATAGTTGTGTACCATTGTGTTTTGACGCCAAGTTTTCTGGCGATGAATACATATAGTAATACTGTGATGATTATGATGGTATTTTGCTTATTTGTGTCGTTAGAAATTTTCTTTGCGATCCAATGAATTAGAAAACAAAGTAATATTATTTTTGCAAGTCTTTTTGGATGTTGGTCCTTCTATGGCACTTACTTACAATGGCCAAAGAGAAGCAGAGGATATGGTTAGTGCATATACAATAGGCGACTATATGAAATGGTCACCAAGGAGGATTGCGACATTATTGAGAGGATCGAAACCGGATACATTTATCAATAGTATCCTGCCGGCTCGAAGGAACTGGAAGGATATATTCGATATTCAAAAGACCTTAACTCTGTTGACGAAAAAAGGTGATATCTCATATGGCCAGTATGGTTATAAGTATTTTGACCATGGGACAGAAAGATATATGGGAAAGGGATATGTTGAATCGGATATAAGAATTCCGGAAGGTGGATTCTCCAATTACGGACTTGGCAACGGTTACAGCATGGATGCCATAGAAGATGGATGGCTTTATTATATAAGAAAGATAGCAGATGTATGTAAAGAATATGGTTCTGAACTTACTCTAGTCTGCACACCGCTCCCTGATTTCACACTTACAATCGGAGACTGGTACGATGATTACCATGCATATATGCAGGATGCGGCTGATGAACTGGGCGGTAAATTCTGGGATTTTATTTATGTCAAAGAAGAATACATGTCCACTGATGCCGAGTTTTATATGGACCCAATACATTTGAACAAATATGGTGCTGAAGCTTTTGGTAATTTGTTTTCCAAAACAGTTAAAGGGGAGCTCAATATTAAGGATATCAGTTATGAGCAAATTGTGGAAAAGCTTGATAATATGAAAGCAAGAGTTCTGGGAATTGCTATATATGATGACAAGAGCAGAACAATCATTTCAAATGGTGTCGGAGAATTAGAGTATAAAATCACAGTGCAGCCAACTGGCAAAGATGAATATGTTCTGCAGGAGTTTTCATCGAATAAAGATATTACTCTGCCTGAGGGAGAGAGTGGGTATTTTACTGTGATTTCAAGACCGGTAGCGGGTGATGGAGGATTGCTGACATACGAATTTGAATATAAATAGTAGTGATAAAATAAATGATAACTGGATTAATCACAGGTGATATGCTATATTTGCGGAAGTGAGGTTATTGATATGTCATCTTTTCTTTCTAATGATGAAGTTAATACAGGCAGACAGTATCATCTGGATTTGCTAAAGGCAGAAAATATTATATGCATGGTTTTATGCCATACGGTTATAAGACTGGCTGAACATAGGCCCGATTACTCAGGTGAGTTTTGGTATCGATTCGCAGATTCTGCTCTGGGGTGTGTCCTGGCAGGGGCGTATACTTTTATGTTCGCCATGGGAGTAGGTATTTCATATTCCAAAAAAAGTTCGCCTGAAGATCTTGTCCGAAGAGGCGTATTTGTGTATTTTCTAGGATATGTTCTCAATTTTTTTCGCTTTGGAATTTATTCAATTTTAGATTATGTTTTGAAGTGGGGGTATGATCAGAGCCTATGGCATGGTTTGTTCTCCCAGGATATTTTTCAGTTTGCAGGGTTGGCAATGATTTTTACAGCGTTTGTTCGGAAGATAAAGCTGAGTGAGATTGGAGCATTAGTTGTTGGGATACTATTATCTTGCATTGAAAGCATAATTCCTGATATCAATTCCGGGAACAAAGCATTTGACTTATTTATGAGTACCTTTGTGACGGCTTCAAAAGTACCTTCTCACTTTGCTTTTTTTAATTGGTATGTTTTTGTTGCTGCCGGAATGGTTTTTGCGCAAATAATAAGGCGAGTAAGAAATGAACGTCGGTTTTATTTGGGATTGATGTTGGCTTCCGGTTTGATAGCAGCAGCATTTTCATTTGGAACTGCGAAATATGGAATGTATTTTTCAAATAAGTATAATCGGTATTACTCAGTGAGTCCGTTAGAGGCAGTTGGTTATTTATCGTTAACGCTATTCATGCTCGCTTTGTTTTATTTTCTTGTTCAACGTGTTGGGGCCAGTAGGATAAATGTTTTCTTAACTATGAGCAGGAGCTTACCATATATATTTTTTATACATTGGTGCTTGGTTTGTTTGATAGAGTATATTACATGTTTTGGTTTACGAATAATATTGCCATATACAGTGATATATCTTATTGGAGTCTCGGTACTTATTGTTTCATGTTTAATCGCAAAGAGGTGGAGAAACGCTTGCAGGGAGAATTAACCGGCAGGCGTTTGATATGTCGAATATTGAAACTTCAGGATAATAATGTTGGCAAAGAGGTAAAGGTATACTATGAATAAGCAAAAGGTTCTGGATGTATTTCTGTTAGCTATGGCGCTAATAATTATTTTTATAAATGCCGTTAGCTTTGAATCAAGAAAAGAGGGACTCTTCTTAGATGAAAAAGCTACATTTCATATAGCTAATGCGAGTTATACAAGTGTAGGCGACTTTTGGAATCGTCTGTCAGATGATGATTTTCGGATTCTTAAGACTATTTGGGGTACACTTGACAATGCGCCTATGGTAGTGGGGGAGAGGTATTCTCTTTCAGAAGTGAAATCAATGCTTGATGCACAGGAAGGCGATAAGTTCACTGTTATGGGCACATTATTGCTATCATGGCCTGATTCGCATCCTCCGTTTTACTATTTGTTGTTTAATGCGTTTAATTCTCTTATACCCGGAGTTTCTCCGATGAATGTAGGCTTTATCATCAATATATTAGCCCTTTTGCTGACATGTATCATTCTGTATAAAATTGTATTCTACCTCACTAAAGACGGTATATGCAGCGTTCTTGGAGTTTTGTTTTATGGACTCAGCTGCGACTTTATTAATTCTGTAATGTATATCAGAATGTATGCTCTTCTTACGTTCTGGATCGTGTTGCTCGTTTATTTATATTTGTCCATGGTAGAGAAACATTTCCAATTGGAT
>JAEEGL011533051.1_pt1 | contig 25911 bp, 21 predicted proteins | sample 9134231 | NCBI WGS metagenome assembly JAEEGL01 (sample SAMN16246548, study PRJNA631951) | gut metagenome | biome: gut microbiome; feature: rumen; material: fiber-attached | host: Bos | place: Iran: Karaj | collected 2018-10 | reverse complement strand
GCCCTCGCCCTCGCCGTGCTCGCCACCGCGCTCTCGCTGGTCGCCGCGCTCCTCGTCGGCTACCGCAACACGCGGAACGCCCTCGCCCTCGCCAGGCGCAACGCCGCCGTCGCCGACACCACCCTGCGGCAGGTCTTCACGCGCCTCTCCGAGCAGCCCCCCTCCCGCAAGAACGCGGATTTGCTCGCCGCACTCCTACCGTACTACCAGAACATCGCCCGCCAGCAGGGCCTCCCCGCCGACGATCTGCTCCAGGCCAACCGCATCGTCGCCACCTGCGCCATCCGCATCGGGGACTACCCCCGCGCCGAAGAGACCCTCCGCGGCATCCTCGCCGTCGACGACACCCCCGAAACCCGAAACCAGCTCGCTCGGTGCCTCGACCGCCAGGGGAAGACCGACGAGGCCCGCAAAATCTGGCGCGAGGTCGCCGCGGGGAACGCCGACGCCCCCGACGCCGATCGGCGCTTCCAGGCCGCCCGCGCCGCCATCGCCCTCAACGACGACGCCTCCCGCGAGACCGCCTTCGCCATCCTCTCGCGCCTCCTCTCCGACGCCCCAGGCAACGACGACTACCGATTCGAGTACGCCTGCCTCCTTGGACGCAATCCGCAGCTCTTCCGCGACCTGCGCATCCCGGGCATCGTCCCCAACGCCGCGGCCCTCCTCCTCCAGCTCGCCAATGCGCACCCACAGCAGCCCGAATACGGCGTCGCCCTCGCCCAACTCATGCTGCGGCGACTGCGCCGGGCACGCGACTTCCGCAAGGCCGACTGGGACGACCTGGCCAACGCCATCGAACTCTCCGAGGAACTCCTCGGACGCTGGCCCAACGACCCCCTCGTCCTCTCCGCCATGCTCCAACTCCACCTCGCCCATATCAAGGCCCTCCGAAACCGACGGCGCGACCCGCTGGCCAGAAAGGAGGCTGAACGCCTCCTCGCCATCCTCGAAGTCCTCTGCCACAACCCCGAAGCCGACGACGACGCCCGCGAAATCCTCCTCGACCTCCAGTTCCAGCAGGACGACCTCGCCGACGAAGCCAGGCAGCGTAAAATCCGCACCCACCTCGACCGCTACCACGGTCCCCGCAAACCAGAGTTCCTCCAGAAACTCGCCAACACACAATAAGCCCCCCGTCGCTTCCGTCCCTTCGGTCGCTTCCGTCCCTTCGGTCGCTTCGGTCCCTTCCGTCGCTTCGGTCGCTTCGGTCGCTTCCGTCCCCCCGTCGCTTCGGTCGCTTCGGTCCCCTACCCCCGAAGTGGATTCATGCATCGCACCCCGCAATACGACTGCCCGTCACCCAAATCCTCCGACCACAGTTCCGCACACCCCGCGCATTCCGCCGCCGCCACAATCTGGGCATCATAGAATTGCAGTCCATAAAGCGACTGCACTTCCACCGCACGTTTCACCAGCGCGACATCCACGGGGACGATTTTCCCGACCAACTCCATGCACTCCAGGCAGGCCATTGTCTCGCGCGCGCTTTTCCCCGCCTTCCGAAGCATTACATTCGCATATTCCGCCAGGACCTGCGTTGAAATAGCATAGCCATCCCCCTGCAAGGCATCCGCAATGATCTTCTGGGCCCTCGCATGCTTGCCCTTGTCCTGCACCAGCAGACCATATACCCAGATGCTCGTATCCAGAAAAACCATATCCGTCCTTCCTCATCTGGCTTCCATCTCATCCCGAGTGATCCGCGTCCCAGCGGGCAGCACGGGTTTCATGGCACGCAAAAACGCCAGCGCGTCCTTGACCTTCCTCTCCCTCGACGACTGCTTCGAAAAACTCGCCAAATGCTCCCGAATCATCTGGTTCAGGCTCGTCCCGTGCGCCTCTGCATAATCACGCGCATCCCGCACAACCGCATCATCCACAGACAATGTTATGTTCATTTTCAGATCCTCCCTTATGTGTCTGCACATAATAAAGCCCACATTTCAACTCCGCCTCGGATGCCAATCCTCCCATCCGCCCCGTCAATCTGCCTTCCAGATGATACATTATCGCCATTTCTTTCCCTGCCTTCAAAACCATAAAGGAATCCGCTTCATGCAACGCCATCTCCGCAACGGCCTCCTCGCCGCATCGCTTTTCGCCGCCACCTCCCTGGCATTCGCCCAGCCGAAGCCCCAGACTCCACCTGAACAGCCGCCTGCCCAGGTCAAGCCCGAAGCGCCAAAGCAGCAGCCGCCACAGGCAAAGCCCGAGCAGACAAAGCCACAGGTCAAGCCCGACCCGACGAAGCAGCTGCCGCCACAGGCAAAGCCCGAAGCGCCGAAGCCCCAGGTCAAGCCCGACGCGCCGAAGCCCCAGGTCAAGCCCGAGGCGCCGAAACAACAGCCGCCACAGGCAAAGCCCGAAGCGCCGAAGCCCCAGGTCAAACCCGAGGCGCCGAAGCAGCAGCCGCCCCAGGCAAAGCCCGAGGCGCCGAAGCCCCAGGACAAGCCTGAGCCGCCGAAGCCGCAACCGCCCAAGCCGCATCGCTATCGTCCGCCGAAAGCGCACCCGATTCCTGGCCCCGTCCGCCCGTTGTTCCGCCTGTAGGCCCCGATCCCGCCGTGTCCATCGGGTCTCCCTGATGGGGCATCGCAATATCTGACTTCCAATACGCCATGTCCCCAAGAGGGACGGCGATTGCCTCGGTTGTTCCCCGAAAATGGTTGCCACGGCGGCCTCGCCGTGGCAACAACTTCGGGTTCGCAGGCGCGGCCGACACGCCAGCGCCTCGTCCACGAAATATCTTGTCCCTCAACTCGCCATGAAGGCGCCGCCGTTCAGATTGACGATTTCTCCAGTCATGAAGGGCATTGCGGCGATCTTCAGTACGCTGTCCGCGATTTCGGCGGGCGTCGCGCCTCGGCCCAGCGGGATGCCCGCGAGTTCGTGCTGATACATTTCGGGCGTGAGGCGCCTGGTCAGCATGTCGGTCAGGATGAGGCCAGGCGCCACCACATTGGAGGTCACACCGTAGGGGGCGCCAAGATTGGCGAAGCCCCGCGAGAGCGCGTGCATCGCGGACTTCGCGGCGGCGTACGCCAGCATCCGTTCGTTGGCGGGCTGATACGCCCACAGGCTTGAGATATGGATGAGGCGGCCCCAGCGCCGTTCCTGCATCTGCGCCAGCGCGCATTTGCCGCAGAGATAGGTTCCGCGCAGATTGACCGCCATCACGGCGTCCCACCACTCCCCGTCGGTCGCCTCCTTCGGCCGCGCGTATGGATCCACGCGCGCATTGTTGACGAGGATGTCGACGGGGCCGCACTCCGCGAACATCCGTTCCACCGCCCGTTCGTCGGAGATGTCGCAGCGACAGGTCGCCGCGCCGATTTCGGCGGCGATCCGCTCCGCGTCCCCGTGGCTATGCGCGTAGTTCAGCACCACCTGGCAGCCCGCCTCCGCAAAGCGGCGGCACAACGCCTCCCCCAGCCCGCGGCTCCCCCCCGTCACCAGCACCTTCCGTCCCTTCAGTTCGTCCATCGTATCCATAGTCGGCCCTCCTTCACCAGTCGCAGATGGCGCCGTCGGCGCGGAAAAGCGACGGACTCCCCGCGACAATGCGCGGATGCTTGCGGATCATCTCCATATCCAGTTCGATGCCCCAGCCGGGCTTCTGCGGCACCTTCAGATAGCCGTCCTTCACCTTCAGCGGCTCCGTGATCACCTCGTTGCGCCAGTCGTTCAGAAACAGCCGCTCCTGGATCAGGAAGTTCGGCGCCACTGCATCCAGATGCAGCGAAATCGCCGTGATCACGGGGCTCATCGGACAGTGCGGCGCCACCATCGCGCCGAACGCCTCCGCCAGATGCGCGACCTTCTGCCCTTCCCCCATCCCATGGCAGTGCGCCAGATCCGGCTGCGCCACCGCAATCGCACGCTTCTCCAGCAGCCGTCGAAACTCCTGCGGACGCGTCAGACGCTCCCCCGCCGCAATCGGAATCGGCAGCGCCGACGCCACCCGCGCCATCCCCTCCTCGTCCTCAGGCTGCACTGGTTCCTCGAAGAACATCATGTCGTATTCCGCCAGCACCTGCCCGACCTGGATCGCCAGCGCCGCGTCATAGCGGCCGTGCCCGTCGAAGCACACCGCCGCCTCAGGCCCCACCGCATTGCGCACGCTCTCCGCAGCCGAGGCGATGCGGCGCACCGCCTCCGTGTCATGCAGCGGCCACACTGGAATCGCCAGGCTGAACTTGAAGGCACGATAGCCCGCCTGCAACGCCTCCTGCGCCTTCTCCGCAATCACCGTCGGCTCCGTCGCCCCGCCGCTCCAGCCATTCGCGTACACCCGAATCCGATCCCGTACCGCGCCCCCGAGCAGACGGTGCACTGGCACTCCCAGCGACTTGCCCAGGATGTCCCAGCACGCCAGCTCGATCCCCGAAACCACCGACGCCTTCAGCACACCGCCCTTCCAGAAGCGCTGCTTCAGCAACTGCTGCGTCAGCGCATTCGGACGGCACGGATCCTGCCCGACCACCAGATCCTCCAGGTCCCGCAGAATCCCCAGCAGCGACTCGTCATGGCTCTCCACGGTGATTTCCCCCAGCCCCGTCAGCCCCTCGTCCGTGTGCGCAAGAATATAAAAGTAATTCCGATTCGAAAGCAGCCCGCACCCTGGCGTCGGCGCCCCCACCAGCACACTCTCCAATGACGTGATCTTCATTCCATTTTGCTCCCTGGTTGCCCATTCAATCCCCCACCCTCCAAAAATCTCCCCAGTCCTGAGTCCTGAGTCCCCCCGTCTGTTTTTTAATGTATCCCCCGCCTTCCACCCCCGTCGTTGTTGATTTTCTCTACATCTATCCCGATTTCTTGCAGGAAATCTATGGATTTTTTTGCTTTCAAGAAATATATTATCGCATCATGCGACTTCGCGAAAAAACCGTCCTCTTTGCCAAGAACTTCTACTTGCAGCAGGAGCTCCACGGCATCCTCGACTTCGCCCGCGCGCATGGCTGGCAACTGGAGCAGCCGCAGATGTACGGCCTGCGCGAGCATGTCCGCAACTGGCGCGGCGCGGGGCTGCTCACCGACACGGGCTTCGCGGTCCAGGAACTCGCCGCGGCAGGTGTGCGGGTCGTCGGGCTTTCGATGGAACCGGAATTGCTCCAGCACGCGCATGCCGTCGTCTCGCCGGACAACCAGGCAATCGGGTGCGCCGCCGCCGAGTATTTCCTGGAACGCGGCTACCGCCATTTTGCCGTCTGCGCCGACTGCTATGGCCGCGACCAGTCCTTTGCCGCACGCGTGGCGACGGACGGCCTTGCCGCCACACCGCTCCCGCTTCCGCGCTACCACCGCACGCCAGAGGCGCTGCACGAACTCGCCCGTGCCCTCCAGGCGCTGCCGCATCCGTGCGCGGTCTTCTGCAACAACGACTGGGAGGCGCTCTCCGTCCTCAACGCCGCCGCCCTGGCCGCGCTGAAGATCCCGGCGGACCTCTCCGTCGTGGGCGTCGGCAACGAGCCGAGCCTCTGCCTCACCGCCAGCCCCCAGCTCTCCAGCCTGGACACCCGCCTCTACGAGCGCGGACGCCTTGCCGCCGCGGAACTCGACCGACTCATGGAGGGCGCCCCGCCCCGCGACACCCCCCTTCTCGTCGCCCCAGGCACCGTCATCGAACGCGGCAGCAGCAGCGACTACGCCACCGACCTACCCGTCCTGCGCAAAATGCTCGACCATCTGCTTCGGCATTTCTCCCTGCCCATCCAGATCGCCGACCTCGCCCGACGCTTCCACTGCGGCGAATCCACCATCTATCGGCATTTCATGCACGCCTTCGGCATCTCCCCCAAGGACTTCCTCACCAACCTTCGATTCTCCCGCGCCTGCACCCTCCTGCTCGACACCAACGACACCATCGCCTCCATCGCCGCCGACTGCGGCTTCGCCTCCCCCACCGCCCTCTTCGCCCTCTTCCAGCAACGCCTCCACACCACCCCCGACAAATGGCGAAGCCTAAGCCGAAAGACCTGAATCCCTTGAATCCCTGACTCATCATGGCCCGTCGTTTCTCTTCCCGTTCCTCCTCCAGCATTGGAGGCGCCATCATTGGTCTGTTGCTGCTCACCGGCTTTGGCGGCGCGGGCTTCTGGCACGCCACTCGCCCGAAACCATCACAGCCACCTGCCACGCCCGTCCCTATTGAGGCATCCGCGCTCGGGATGCCGTTCCAGGCCGCGGCACCGCAGCCCGCCCAAACCGCCCCATCGCATCTCGCGTGGGGGACGCCTGGCCGTGCGGACATCGTCGTCAGCCGCACTGGCTATGCCCTGGGCTTCAGCAGATACCACCGCCAGCCGCGCTGGGTCTCGTACCAGCTCACCCGCGCGATGGTGCAGAAGCGCGCCGCTTCTCGGAAGGGCCTTGAATTCCAGCCCGACCCGACCTTCCCCAACGACTGCGCGCAGCAGGTCGACTACACCCGTTCCGGATATGACCGCGGCCACCTCGCCCCCGCCGCCGACCTCAACTGGTCCCCGCGCGCCATGGCCGAGTCCTTCTATTTCTCCAACGTCTCCCCGCAGGACCACGCCTTCAATGCAGGTATCTGGCAGCAGCTTGAAGACCAGATGCGGCACTTCGCCTATACCGAGGGTGAAATATACATCGTCACTGGCCCCATCCTCCCCGAGAAGAAGCAGAAGACCATCGGCCCGAACCAGGTCACCGTCCCCGCCGCCTTCTACAAGGTCGTCCTCTCCACTGGCCCCCCGCGCAAAATGCTCGCCTTCATCCTCCCCAACGTCAACTCCAAGCAGCCCCTCCAGCATTTCCTCGTCCCCGCCGCCGAAGTCGAACGCCGCACTGGCCTCCGCTTCTTCACCTCACTGCCCCCCGACGAGGCCGCCCGCCTCAAGGCCAATACCTCCCCCGACGGCTGGCAATGGAAGAATACCCAGCAGTTCACCCCCAGGTCTAAGAAAAAGCCCCGGCGGCGGTGACAACAGGCGCCGCCCGCGATTCCGACTTGCCCGCAACCGGCGCCCCCCCCCGCGCCTGCCCTTATGCGAGATCCTCAGGCAGGATATACATCGCGCCAGTGCGGAGCGTCCCTTCGGCGGCATAGACCTGCTGGAGGAGGCGCTGGAGTTTCGTCTGGGCGGGCTGCTCGGTGGGGGCGCATTTCTGGTGGCCGAAGGCGAAGAACATCCCGTCGCGGCCCTCGTTGCCCCAGCGCAGTCCCGGGGCGCAGTGGAACCGCCGCTGGAGGGCCGCCATGTTGCCCTCTGGCGCGAACTTGCGGAAGGCGGGGTTGAGGATCCACGAGTTGCAGGTGATCATCGGCACTTCGCGATGGAGGAACTGGCGGAAGAAGGCCCACGCCTCCAGCAGCGAATCCTCCACCAGCGTCGGCGACATGCGCTCGCCGCCCGGGATGTGGATGCTCGGCACCAGATCCCACGGCGCCGCGACGGGGCGCCATTCGCGCCGGTCCAAGGTCAGCGTCTCCTCCACGCAGGCGTGCCCCTCGCCGTCCAGCGGGATTCCCGTCACCAGATCCCCGTCCTCGCGCACAAACGAGACCACCCGCACCTCCGAATCCGCCACGCCCCCATGCACCGCCAGCCCGTCCGCGCCCAGCCGCAGGTCCGGCGCGCACATCGCGGCGGTTCGGCCGTCTGGCGCGCGCCAGACCAGCGGCGCCCACGCCTGGACCGGATGCAGCAGATACTCGAAGCGCCCGATGCGGTAGAGCTGTCCGTCCACATGGTATTTCATCCAGTAGGTCTGGCTGTAGGTCATCCCCGGGACGCCCCCATGCGCCAGCCGATAGAAGGCGATGGTCCCGCCCAGCCACTTGAGCGCGTCATGCGCGTATTTCAGCGGAATCCCGTGCCGACGGCAGTTCTCCTCGACCAGCGGCGCCGAACTCAGGCCCAGCATCAGATTGAAGATCCCCTCGTTCTCCCCCAGCGGCACGGGCGGCGTCAGCGCCCCGCAATGGAACAGCCCAGGCCGACAGTAGGTGACCTCATGCAAAAACGCCAGATACGCCGCGAGTTCAGGGATCTCCCGAAGCAGCCCCTGCACCGCCGACACCCGCGGCTGGATCTCCTCCCATGCCGCCCCCTGCACATACGGATACCACTGCTCCAGAAACGCCGTCTCCGCAAACGCAGGCACCTTGCCGTCCCACCGCCCGTGGAACGTCTCCCACAGGGGATACAACGCGCAATACGCCCCCTCACCCAGCCCCAGCGCCGCAACTACATTCTTCAGTTCCATGTTCTTCTCCTAAGCGCTATTCCCATGAGGGTGCGGCAACTGCACCTCGTAATGCAAACACACCAGCATGGCGAAATGACGAAATGGCGGTTCAGCCGGCATGGCGAAATGGCGATGAAACCGCCTCGCTCGGGGAACAGCGTGCATCCTAAAATATCCCCTATTCCCGATTCCGCCTTCACACGCCGTAAAAAACACTATAGTAAGCATTGATTCCGAAAGTGCCCCAAATCGGGTTCCCTCGCGCCTTTTTCCGTCCGCCTACCATCATTCCGCAAAGGAGCATCACCATGAGCATGATTGAAAAATTGTTCGAAGCCGCCCGCGAAGTCTACGCCGCGCACGGCGTGGACGCCGATGCCGCCATGAAGCGCCTGGAGGACATCCCGCTGAGCCTGCACGCCTGGCAGGGCGACGATGTCGTCGGCTTCGAAAGCACGGGCCACGCCCTCACTGGCGGCTGCCAGGTCACTGGCAACTATCCTGGCCGCGCGCGCACCTCCGACGAACTGCGCGCCGACCTGGAGCAGGCCCTCCGCCTCCTTCCTGGCAAGGCCCTCCGCGTCTGCCTCCAGGCCCACGAGGTCGATTCCCTCGCCCCTGGCCAGGACCGCGACACCTTCTCCATCGACAACTTCACTGGCTGGCTGGACTGGGCCGCCCAGAAGCGCCTCGGGATGGACATCGCCCCCGTCTACTACTCCCACCCCAAACTCGACATGGGCCTCTCCCTCTCACATCCCGACGCCGCCATCCGCAAGTTCTGGATCGACCACGGCAAGGCCTGCCGACAGGTCGCCGCCGCCTTCGGCAAGCGCCTCGGCACCCCGTCCGTCTGCAACGTCTGGGTGCCCGACGGCTTCAAGGACCTCCCCGCCGACCGCCGCGCCCCGCGCGAACGCCTCCGCGAATCCCTCGACGCCACCTTCGCCGAGGATCTCCCCGAGTCCCTCGTCCTCGACGCCGTCGAGTCCAAGCTCTTCGGCATCGGCGTCGAATCCTACACCGTCGGCTCCCACGACTTCTACCTGACCTACGCCGCCAAGCACAACAAGCTCATCTGCCTTGACACAGGGCACTTCCATCCCACCGAATCCATCGCCGACAAACTCTCCGCCATCTGCTGCCAGCAGGGGCGCATCCTCCTCCACATCAGCCGCGGCGTCCGCTGGGACAGCGACCACGTCACCCTCCTCGACGACAACCTCCTCGACCTCGCCCGCGAATCCGTCCGCAACGACAACGGCCACAATCTCTACTACACCCTCGACTACTTCGACGCCTCCATCAACCGCATCGCCGCCTGGGTCATCGGCGCCCGCTGCTGGCAGAAGGCCCTCCTCATCGCCCTCCTCGAACCCAAGGGCATCTGCGACGAGGAGACCAAGGGCGACTTCACCGCCCGCATGGCAGGCCGCGAGGCCCTCAAGACCCTCCCGTGGGGCGCCGTCTGGTCATACTTCTGCGCCTCGCGCAACCTCCCGCAGGACGAGGAGGTCCTCGCCCCCATCCGCCAGTACGAGAAGGACGTGCTCCTCGCCCGCTGACACCGCCATGTCCGACTTCGAATTCACCCTGGACATCCCCTACTACGAGGCCGACGCGCCGCGCGAGGCCAGCGCCGAACTCACGGCCTACCGCGACGCGGCGTGCCGACTGGACATCCGCCACTGCCCGTCCCGCACGGGCCTCCCCGTCCTGGTCTGGTTCCACGGCGGCGGCCTCACTGGCGGCGAACGCGGCTTTCCAGGCGCCCTCGCGCACACCACCGACTGCGTCGTGGCCACCGCCGACTACCGCCTCTCGGGGCAGCACGGCATGACCGCCCCGCTCTGCCTGCAGGACGCGGCCGCCGCCGTCGCCTGGACCAGGCGGCACATCGCCGAGTACGGCGGCGATCCCGCGCGCATCTACGTCGCGGGCCACTCGGCGGGCGGCTACCTCTCGGCGATGCTGCTGCTCGCCCCGAAGCACCTGGCCGCCTTCGGCCTCTCCAACTACGACCTGGCAGGGGCCATGCCCGTCTCGGGTGAAATGCGCACGCACTTCCGCATCATCGAGGAGCGCGTGGCCGCAGGACACCCCCAGCCCGCCGTGGTGGTCGACGACCTGGCGCCGCTGGGAAACCTCCCGTCCGACCCCGCCCGCCAGCTGCCCCTGCTGCATCTCTACACCGACTCCTGCGAATTCGGCTGGACCGCGCGCCCCGAGGAGAACGCCTACCTCGCCGCCATGATGCGGCGACTCGGCCAGAAGGAAGCCTTCTGCACCATCCTCCCAGGCACCACCCACGGCACCTGCCGCGCCCCCGCCATCGAGATGATCCTGGAGGAAATCCGCAGCCGCACCCCCGCCACCTGACCCAGCCATGCCCTCCCCCTCGCTTCCAACCTCCCTGGCCACGCCCCGCGACCTCAATCCCGCCCCTGCGGAAACCATCATCGCGGAACTGCGGAAACTGCTGGCCGCCTTCAACTACTATCGCCTGGACCTCGACGCGCCGTGGCTCGACAAGGTCTTCGCGGCCTACCAGCAGCCGCACCGCTACTTCCACACCCTCACCCACCTGCAATCCATCTGCGGCCTGCTGAAGAAGCGCCATCAGGACGCGCCTGAGACGATGGCGCAGCTCCTCCTGACCGCCCTCTTCCACGACGTCGTCTGGTATCCCCAGCGCAACGACAACGAGAAGCAGTCCGCCATCGCCTTCGACCTGCTCGTCCCCAGCCTCGGCGCGGAACTCCCCGAGGAGGCGCGCCAGGCGGTGCGCCACACCATCATCGCCACCAAGAAGCAGCAGTCCGTCAGCGAAATGGCGCGCCTCTTCCACGAAATCGACTGCGACATCCTGCTCCACGGCAGCGCCGTCGACCTGCTCGCCTACGAGTTCCAGATCTTCCGCGAATTCCAGTTCCTCAACATGGCCGACTACCGAAAAGGCCGCGGCGGATTCTTCACCCGCTTCAGCAAGCGCTTCCCGCAGTGCCAGGAGACCATGAAGTTCATGGTCGAGTACCTCGAACGGCGACGCCCCCGCGTCGGCATCTATGCGGGCACCTTCAACCCCTTCCACATCGGACACCTCTCCATCCTCCAGAAGGCCGAGCGAATGTTCGACAAGGTCATCGTCGCCGTCGGCATCAACCCCGCCAAGAGCAGCCACCGCGACCGCGACGCCGTCGTCGCCCAGATCCAGCAGATCCTCCCCTTCCACGAGGTCGTCTTCTTCGACACCCTCATGATCGACCTGCTCAACCGCGAATCGGAGTACTCCGACGTCACCCTCGTCCGCGGCCTCCGCAACGGCTACGACCTCGACTACGAGATGAACCAGCAGTGCTTCATGCAGGAAATGCGCCCCGACACCCACTCCGTCTACATCCCCTGCGACAAGAGCCTCGAGCACATCTCCTCCACCGCCCTCCGCAGCCTCCGCATCTTCGACTGCCACGGCATGGACGACATCTACTACCCGCATCTCTACGACTACTTCCACCGAAGCACCGAGGAACTCTTCGCCTGACCCGACCATGCTCGCCTGCAACGACCTCAAAGTCTGGTTCCCCATCCGACGCGGCGTCCTCAACCGCGTCGCGGGGCACGTGCGGGCCGTCGACGGCGTCACCCTCGAAATCCGCCCTGGCGAAACCCTCGGCCTCGTCGGCGAATCCGGCTGCGGCAAGACCACCCTGGGACGCGCCCTCGTCGGCCTCGAGGCCCCCACGGGCGGCGAAATCACCTGGAATGGACAGGCCATCGGAAGCCTCCCGCGCGCCGAACGCCGCGAGATGCGCCGCAATCTCCAGATGGTCTTCCAGGACCCCTTCGCATCCCTCGACCCCCGCATGAGCGCCCTCGAACTGCTCACCGAGGGCCTCGACGCCTACCATCTCTACCGCGACGGGGAATCCCGCACCGACGCCGCCGCGCGCCTGATGCGCGAGGTCGGCCTCGAACCCGAGAGCATGTACCGCTATCCGCACGAGTTCTCAGGCGGACAGCGGCAGCGCATCTCCATCGCGCGCGCCCTCGCCCTCGAACCCGCCTTCGTCGTCTGCGACGAACCCGTCAGCGCCCTCGACGTCTCCGTGCAGGCCCAGGTCATCCGCCTCCTCGTCGAACTGCGCGCGAAGCACCGCCTCGCCTATCTCTTCATCTCCCACGACCTCTCGGTCGTCCGCCTCATCGCCCAGCGCGTCGCCGTCATGTACCTCGGGCGCATCGTCGAATCGGGCAACGCGCAGGCGCTGCTCGACCACCCTCTGCACCCATACACGCAGGCGCTCGTCTCCGCCATCCCCGTCCCAGGGAAGGAACGCGACGGCCGCCGCATCGTCCTCCAGGGCGAGCCGCCCTCCCCCGCCAATCCCCCGCCAGGCTGCCCCTTCCATCCCCGCTGCCCCAGGGCACGCCCCGAGTGCGCCGCCCACGCCCCCTCCCTCGCACCTGCACCGACCCCCGACGACCCCGCCCGCCGCATCGCCTGCCCGCTGGCGCAGTCGTAGCAATCCCCAAGTCTCCAACATGTCCGACTGGCAACGCAACCGAAATCCATACCAGGGCATCGACTGGCCAAGGCAACTCCGCGTCACTGGCTGCACGCATCTGCACTGCACGACCCGCGAGGACTTCGAAACCGCCCTCCGCAGCGGCCTGGAGTTCGCGACCTTCTCCAACTACTATCCCTCCACGCCCTACTATCCCGCCGCCTCCGTCCACGAAAACACCTTCAAACTCCACCAGGACGGCTACGTCCAGGACGGCAGGTTCGTCCGCGGGCGGATCGACTTCCCCAGGATGTTCGCGCAATGGGGGGAGGACTGCTCCATCTTCCCCGCCGACGAGGGCGCCCGCCTCTTCCCCGATCCCCCGCCTGGATTCCTGGAAGCGCCCAATGCCGAACACCACCTCTTCTCCGACTACAACGTCTATCTGCACATCACCGCGCCAGGCAGTTTCTTCTCAAGCGGCAACTTCTACCGACAGAAGAAAGGCACCCCGCTCGACCGCCACGGCATCCACATGGGAACCGCCATGCCGTGGCGAACCGCGTTCCAGGCCATGCTCGACAATCTTCTCGTCCCCGAAGGCGGAGGCATCGTCATCAACCACCCCCAGTGGTCTCATCTCCCACACGCCTTCCTCTGCGAAATGCTCGACTTCGACCAGCGCGTACTCGGTCTCGAAGTCATCAACGCCGACTGCGGCCCCGACTACACCGCCGCCGCCGAAAGCCAGTGGGACGAAGTGCTCGGCACTGGCCGACAGTGCTACGGATTCTGCGTGCAGGACCACCTCTCAGGCCCCGAACTGCTCGGCCGCTCCATCCTCCTCCCCGAAGAGCGCACCGTCGAAGCCTGCCTCAAGGCCTACCGCCAGGGACGCTTCTATGGCGCGATGAAAGGGCACGGCCTCACCTTTGAAAGCATCCACTTCGACGGACGCACGCTGCGCGTGCGCTGCGACAAGGAGGCCATCATGCTCCTGATCACCCACCAGGGCGTCCAGGTCGAACTGTGGACGGGGCGGGAACTCGTCTACACCGTCAAGGACGAGGAACGGGACCGCCATGTCTTCCTCCGCGTCACCGCCATGGACAAGGACAGCGGTGAAAAGCTCTTCACCCAGCCCGTCATGCTCGTGCCGTGAATCTTGAACCGCCCTGAATCTTGAAGCCTGAATCTTGACTCGTTTTTGAATCTTGAAGCCTGAATCTTGAACCGCCTTGAATCTTGAAGCCTGAATCTTGAACCGCCTTGAATCTTGAGTCCTGAATTTTGACTCGCCCTGAATCTTGAAACCTGAATCTTGAACCGCCTTGAATCTTGAGTCCTGAATTTTGACTCACCCTGAATCTTGAAGCCTGATTTTTGAACCGCCTTGAATCTTGAAACCTGAATCTTGACCTGCCCTGAATCTTGAGCGGTTTTGCATCTTGAATCCTGAATCTTGGCTCTTTCCCGCCCGCATCCCGCGTGCCTTCCCATGAAAAACCTCCGCCCCAAACTGCTGGTCTGGCTGCTGCGCGCGCTGTCGCTGGTCGCGCCCGTCGCCATCCTGCTGGTGCCGTCGCTGGCGCGCCTGCAATTCGGCCCCGCCGCCGCGCGCTGCCTCGCCGCCTTCGGAGTGGACGCGCTGCTCATCGCCTGCGCCTGGCTGCTCTTCACCTTCGCCCTCGGGCGCTTCTACTGCAAGATCGGCTGCCCTCTCGGCACCATCCAGGCAATTTTCGGGGCACTCTCCTTCCGACGGCATCTCCCCCAGCCCGACCGCCCGTGGCTGCGCTGGACCATCGCCCTCCTCGCCTGGGGACTGCTGCTCGGCGGCTGGGCGACCTGGTTCGGCTTCCTCGACCCCTTCTCCCTCTTCACCCGCATCACCGTCATCCGCCACGGCACCGCGCCTGGCCGATGGCCGCTTGCCCTCTCCCTCGCCCTCCTCGCCGCCTTCTACGCCCTCTGCTTCTGGAAGCGCCGCTTCTTCTGCAACCATCTCTGCCCCGTCGGCACCATCCTGGGCGGCATCGCGCACATCTCCCCCCTCGGCCTCCACATCCACGCCGATCGATGCGTGCGCTGCGCCAAGTGCGCGAAGCACTGCCCCGCAGGCTGCATCGACCTCAAGCACGCCGCCATCGACAACGGCCGCTGCATCCGCTGCCTGCAGTGCCTCGCCGCCTGCGACCGCGGCGCCATCGCCTTCGGCCCCAGGCCCGCGCCAGCGGAATCCCCCGTCAACCTCGACCGCCGCCACGCCCTCGCCGCCACTGGCATCCTCGCTGGCGGCGTCCTCCTCGGCTGGCGCCTCCACCCTGGCGAGACCGCTCCGCTGCCCGAGGCCATCGTCCCCCCAGGCGCGGGTTCCTCCGCCCGCCTCCTCTCCCGCTGCACCACCTGCCTCCTCTGCGTGCAGCACTGCCCGCAGAAAATCCTGCAGCCGCCCACCGCCAAAATCCCCTTCGTGCACCTCGACTACGGCGCCGACCGCCGATGCGCCTTCGACTGCCACCGCTGCTCCGAACTCTGTCCCACTGGAGCCATCCGCCCCATCCCCCTCGCCGAAAAGCGGCGCACCCGCATCGCCCAGGCGCACTACGATGAAAACAAGTGCATCGACTGCGAACAGTGCATCGCCGCCTGCCCCACCCACGCCATGCACCTCCGCGACGGCATCCCCTTCCTCCAGGCCGACGCCTGCATCGGCTGCAACGCCTGCGCCGCCGTCTGCCCCGCGCAGGCCATCTCCATCCACCCCATCCGCCGCCAGGAGACCGCCGCCGCCGCCACGCCGCCGCCACCCCCACCAAAGGACGCCCTCCCCGTTCTCGATTCAGACAGCGTCATCTGATTCCAACCTGCCCCGCTGACAAGCTTCAGGATTCAAGATTCAAGATTCAAGGCGGGATTCAAGATTCCAAATTCGCCGCTCAAGATTCAGGATTCAAGATTCAAGGCGGAATTCAAGATTCCAGATTCGCCGCCCAAGATTCAAGATCCAAGGCGGGATTCAAGATTCCAGATTCGCCGCTCAAGATTCAAGATTCAAGATTCAAGGCGGGATTCAAGATTCAAGGCCGCCTAAGATTCAGGATTCAAGATTCAAGGCCGCCTAAGATTCAGGATTCAAGATTCAAGGCCGCCCAAGATTCAAGATTCAAGATCCAAAGGCCGCCCAAGATTCAAGATTCAAGATCCAAGGCGGGATTCAAGATTCCAGATTCGCCGCTCAAGATTCAGGATTCAAGATTCAAGGCGGGATTCGAGATTCCAGATTCGCCGCTCAAGATTCAGGATTCAAGATCCAAAGCCGCTCACCCCCCAAAAAAACATCCATCTTCTATGAAAATCATCCTCATTGGAGCAGGAGAACTAGGGCAGCTGCTCGCCGAGCGCCTCTGCGCCGCCGAACACGATGTCGTCCTCGTCGACGCCGCACGCGCCGAATCCGACCGCATCCGCGAAAAACTCGACGTCATGTCCCTCGTTGGAGACGCCACCGACGTCCACGTCATGAAACAGGCTGGCGTCACCACCGCCGACGTCGTCCTGGCCGTAAGCGGCGACCAGGCCTCCAACATGCTCGCCTGCCGCCTCGCCCGCCATTTCGGCACGAGGACCACCATCTGCCGCGTCTACAACCTCGACGCCTTCTCCGAGGCCGACGGCATCCTCCCCGAGTTCTACGGCATCGACCACGTCTTCTCCGCCGCCGAGGAATGCGCCAAGCGCGTCGCCGAGGTGCTCGTCCATCCCGCCGTCCTGGAACAAACGGACTTCTCGAATCCCAACGCCACTCTCGTCACCCTCCGCGTCGACGAGGATTCCCCCCTCAACGGCACAAAACTCCAGGACATCCCCGACCAGGAAATCCGCGACAACGTCCGCCTCGCCGCCCTCATCCACCGCCGACGCCTCCGCTTCCCCACTGGCAAGACCATCATCGAGGCCGACGACCAGATCTTCGTAGCGGGCGACCGCGAGCACGTCGCGCAGTTCATCGCCTACGTCGAGGGCAAGAAGCCGCGCCCGCGTCCGCGCATCGTCCTCGGCGGCGCCACCCTCCAGGGCCTCCACATCGCGCAGGCCGCCATGCGCCTCGGACTCCCCGTCGTCGTCATCGACCCAGACCGCCAGCGCGGACAGGAACTCCTCGCGCAACTCCCTGGCATCTCCCGCGTCCTCTGCGGCCCCACCACCGACGAGGACACTCTCCGCGAAGCAGGCATCGCCGAATGCGACGTCTATGTCAACGCCGAGGAGGACGACGAGAACGGCATCCTCTCCTGCATCGTCGCCAAGCGACTCGGCGCCGCCAAGGCCGTCTCCGTCGCCCACAAGCCAGGCTACATGGAGATCGTCCCCGAAATGGCGGTCATCGACTGCGGCTTCAACTCCACCGTCATCGCCGTCAACACCGTCCTGCAGCTCATCAACGAGGGCGTCCACCGCGTCAACTCGCGCCTCCAGCGCTTCAAGGCCTACCTCGCCGAATTCCATATCCAGCCCTCATCCCGCCTCGTCGGCAAGCTCGTCCGCGACGCCAGACTCCCCCCCAACGTCGTCCTTGCCATGATCTTCCGAGGCGACACCGTCATGGCGCCCGCAGGCTCCGTCGCGCTGCAGGCTGGCGACACCATCGCGGCCATCGTCACCCCCAGTTCCGAGGAACTCCTCAAACCCTATTTCCAGTCATGAGCTTCCGCACCGTCATCCACGTCATCGCGCTGCTCCTCGCCTTCGTCGCCGCCGCGCTCCTCCTCACCGCGCCCGTCGCCTTCTTCTGCGGCGACCCCCCCAAGGTCGCCGTCGCTTTCTTCGCCTGCGCCGTCCTCATCGGAGCCGTCTCCTACGCCGCCTTCCGCCTGACCCGCCGCCGCCCAGGCGAACCGCCGCTCCAGTCTGGCATCCGCGAGGGCTTCGCCAGCGTCGGTCTCGGCTGGCTCATCACTTCCGCCGCCGCCGCACTCCCGCTGGTGATCATCGTCAAAATGCCCTTCTCCGACGCCATCTTCGAAGCCGCCAGCGGCCTCACCACCACTGGCGCCTCCGTACTCGGCGACGGCATCCGCCTCTGGGACGGCACCATGCTCGTCGGCGCCGTCCTCGACGGCCTCCCCAAGGGCGTGCTCTTCTGGCGCGCCATCCTGAACTGGCTGGGCGGCCTCGGCATCGTCTTCTTCACCATGCTCATCCTGCCGCTCTTCAACATCGGGCGCAACAAGATGCTCTACAACGCGGAGGTCCCTGGCCTCAAGACCGCGGGCGACCAGCTGACTCCGCGCCTGGCCACCTCCATGAAGATGATGCTCGCCTTCTACGGCGGCATCACCCTCGCCTCCATCCTCCTCTACTGGGCCCTCGGCATGACCTTCTTCGACGCCGTCTGCCACTCCTTCTCCACCGTCTCCACTGGCGGCTTCTCCCCACACGCCGCAGGCATGGCGATCTACAACGACAAGCCCCTCATCCTCTGGGCCGTCATCTTCTTCATGTTCATCAGCGCCTGCAACTTCGGACTCTTCCTGCGCGCCCTCTACACCCGCCGCCTCTCCCTCTGGCCCGACGAGGAGTTCCGCTGCTTCCTCCTCATCGCCGTCTTCGCCACCGCCTTCATCGCCATCCTCATGGGCGTGCACTGCCCGAACGGCGTCCGCTCCCTCGCCGACGGCACCATCCAGCGCGGCGTCGAGCCCTATCTGCGCACTGCGGCCTTCCACGTCGTCAGCCTCACCTCCACCACGGGCTTCACCACCTCCGACTACACGCTCTGGGGCGTCCCCGCCATCCTCCTCCTCCTCGCCATCCTGATGATCCCGTGCGGCTGCGGCGGCAGCACCGCGGGCGGCATGAAGGTCTCGCGCCTGCTCGTGATGCTCAAGCAGCTCGGCAACGAGATCCGCCACTGCCTCTCCCCGCGCGCCCTCCAGGAGGTCCGCCTCAACGACGAGCGCCTCGACGACGCCACCGTCAGCAAGACCATGGCCTTCGCCGTCATGTACATCGTCATCCTCCTTGCCGTCGCCTTCCTCCTCTCCCTCTTCCCTGGCATCGACATCGGCACCGCCTTGGGCTCCTCCCTTACCTGCATCGGCAACGTCGGCCCTGGCTTCGGCGCCACCGCCCCCTCCGCCTCCTTCGCCACCCTCCCCTGGATCGCCAAGTGGATCCTCATGCTCACCATGATCATCGGGCGCCTCGAACTCTACACCATGCTCGTCCTGGTCTTCCCCACTTTCTGGAGACGATAATCCATGGCCACCCCCATCCGCATCAAACTCATCACCGACATCGAGGGCGTCGCGGGCATCCTGGACTTCGACCACTGGTGCGTCCCCGAAGGCTACCGCAACGAATGCGGATGCCGCTTCCTGACCGACGAGGCCAACGCCGCCATCGCGGGATTCCTTGAAGGCGGCGCCGCCGAGGTCGTCGTCCTCGACGGCCATGGCTCAGGCGGCTCCATCCGAGGCGAACTCCTCGACTCCCGCGCGATGCTCCAGCGCGGCACCGGGCCCGCCTGGCCCTACACTGGCGGCGACTACTCCGCCCTCGCCTTCGTCGGGCAGCACCCCAAGAGCTGCACGCCCGAAGGCCATCTCTCCCACACCCAGATGTTCGACTGCATCGACTTCCGCCTCAACGGAAAATCCCTCGGCGAATACGGCCAGCTCGCCTACGCCGCCGCCGAGGAGGGCATCCCCACCATCTTCGTGAGCGGATGCGAGGCCATGCGGTGCGAAGCGGAAGCGCTGACCCCTGGCGCCGTCGCCGTCGCCGTCAAATATGGCCTGAATCCACCCGCGCCCCCCGAGGCGACCGCCGACGCCGCCAAGGATTCCCAGCTGCACGCCGTCCACTGCTCCCCGAAGGAGGCCTGCCGACGCATCCGCGAAGGCGCCTGCCGCGCCGTCCGACGCCTCCTTGACTGCGGCAAGGAGGGATTCCCCCTGCCCGCACTCGCCGCCCCCTACCAGGCCGAGGCCGAGTACCGCGAAAACGGCGCCTCGACCATCCCGATGTTCGGGAAACTCCCGCGCCGACGCATCCGCACCCGCGCCCACGACACCATCGCCGCCGCCCTCCGCGAGTTCTACCGCGAAATCGAGTGGATCCAGCCCGACGGCGACCGCGTCACCCCACTCCAATAGCCACGGGAACGCCGGGCAGGAGGCAAATGCCCAATGTCTCTGGTCCTGGGTCATTTACTGGACCAAAAATGGGCCAGCGCAGAACGCTGGGTCCTGGGTCCAAAGTCCAAAGTCCTGGGTCCTGGGTCCAAAGTCCTGGGTCCAAAGTCCTGGGTCCTGGGTCCAAAGTCCTGGGGCCAAAGTCCTGGGTCCTGGGTCCTGGGTCCTGGGTCCTGGGTCCAAAGTCCTAAGTCCTGTGGGAAACCACCCCCGCCACAGGCATGTGAATATGCTAGCCTTTGTCTCAAACCGTGAAATCTACGTAAAGGTGATCCAGGGAATCGTCCCCAAGGCGCGGGAGCGTCTTTGGATTGCGACAGCGGACATCAAGGATATGTATGTCGAGGTTCCAGGGCGCGGCGACATGGTGCCGTTCCTGGAGGTGCTTTCGTCGCTCCTGACGCGCGGCGTGGCGATTCGTCTGATCCACGCCAAGGAACCAGGGGCGAACTTCCGCGAGGACTTCGACCGCTATCCGCTGCTGTGGACGCAGATGGAGCGCGTGCTGTGCCCGCGCGTCCATTTCAAGTGCATCATCGCCGACGGGAGGATCGCCTATTTCGGCAGTGCAAACCTGACTGGCGCGGGCCTTGGCGCAAAAGCCGACGCCCGCCGCAACTTCGAAAACGGCGTGTTGACCGACGAGCCGACGCTCGTCGAACCCCTCAGCGAGCAGTTCGACTCCGTTTGGCGCGGCGCGCATTGTGCCCGCTGCGGCCGCAAGGCATTCTGCGCCGACGCGCCGATCGCATAGCGTCCTCTCCGAGTCCGCGCCAGTAGCCACGGCGCCCGCCGTGGCGTCCACGCTGACCAGCCCAGCCCTCACTCCCGGAAGGTCCGGAAAATCCGGAACGCTGTTCCCCAAGATGGTCGGCACCTGTCCCCATAATGCAGACACGCTGGAAGCGTGTGGAAGAGAAGCGATCCCCGAAAAAATACGCAGCATGCCTGTGTAAGAAGCCCCCGCAAGGGGGCGTTGGACCATAGCCAGGGGTGGAGGGCGCGTCAGCGCCCGAAACCCCTGGGGGCGGTAAAAAACGACAGGAGCCCCGCAGGGGCGGCGGGAACGCCTGGCAACGGGAGCCATCGACAGATGCCGCCTTGCGGCCCTGGGACGGCTGTCGTTGCCGGAGGCGGAAGGCTGCGGTCGGGCTTCCGCCCTCCCTTCGCCTCCGCCTCCGGCAATGGCAGCCATTTCTGGGCGCCGATCTGTTTTCGGCGCTCCTCCAGGGGTTCCGCTCGCCGCTCGCGGCTCGCTCCACCCCTGGCTATGCTCCAACGCCCCCTTGCGGGGGCTTCCTTACATAGGCATGCCGCGCATCTCTTTGGAAGCCGCATTTGAACCACATTCTTTGGCGCATGACAGATCCAATCCATTTGACCAACGCTTGTTCCCGCTGTTCCCCAAGAGGGTAGGCGATTGCCTGATTGAAAAATCCGAAAATGGTTGCCACGGCGAGGCCGCCGTGGCAACAACTTCGGGCATGGAAATGTCGGCAATCGCCGACCCGTATGGGGAATAGAGCGATCCGGAAGATCCGGAAAATCCGGCGCATTTGCGCCCGACGCCACGGTGCCCGCCGTGGCGTCCACGCTGACCAGCCCAGCCCCCCGCTCTCGGAAAACCTGATGCCCCGACCCTATTTATAGTTGAAGTCGAGGTATGGCTCGACGAGGGTCGATGGGGCCTCCGCCTCGGTCTTGATCAGATAGTCGCGCCCTGTCTTGAGTTCCTCGAGCACGGTCTCCGCAGGCGACGCCATCTCCTCGAAGGAGAAGACGGGCTGCTGGCGGTGCAATTTCAGCGCGAAGAAGATCTCGGGCCAGTTGGCGGCGCCTTCGGCAAGGCCGCAGCGCGTCGATTTACGCGTGCCTTCCTCGAAGACGATCTTCAGCCCCTTCGCATGGATATACGAGAGCTTGTCGCCGAGGAGTTCAACCGCCCCGCGCGGGCGCACGAAACCCTCCAGCCAGGTATTGGTCGGATCGTAGATCATCCCGTAGCGCGAGGCTGGGTACTCGGACATCAGCGTATAGGCCGCCCACGGCGACGCGAAGACGCTGCAGCCATGCGTCTCGAAGACGAACTGCACTGGCAGGTCTCCCGCGAGCTGGTTCAGTTTCGCCAGCCCGACCCGACTCATCTCGACCAGTTTCGTGAAATCATCTGGCTGATGCCGAGATTCATTCAAATCCCAGGCAAACCACGGATGCGCAATGCGCAGCCGAGGCCCGCCGTTGTCCGCCGCAATCTTCCCGATCTCCAGCACCCGCTCTGGAAACAGTATGCTCGGCCCGTTGATAAACGACAGGATTTTCAGGCCATTCGCCTCCGCCGCCTTGCGCATCCGCGCCGCCGCCGCCGCCACATCCTCCTTCGGAAGCCCCCACTCCATGTACTGGAAGCCCGCCTCCGCCGCCAGGGCCGCGATCGCCTCGGGCTCCATTCCCGCCCCCGATGCGGCACGCTTCTGCAACGAGTTGCTGTTCAACGAAAATTCCATGATCTATGCTCCTTCCTTGGTTGGGTTTCTCAGTTAAAAATCCAGCGGCTCGATCTCCAGCCCCTGCGAAGAGGGACGTCTCCGCCGAGGCGGACGCGGCGGCTTCGGACGCGGAGCCGGCGGCTTCACATCCGTGGGCTGGTTCCCTGGACGCGCGGGGTTGTGGTTGACCTCGGGATGGTCCGAAGGCTGGTTCCCTGGACGCGCGGGGTTGTGGTTGACCTCGGGGTGGTCCGACGGCTGGTTCCCTGGACGCGCAGGGTTGTGGTTGACCTCGGGGTGGTCCGAAGGCTGGTTCCCTGGACGCGCGGGGTTCCCGCCGCCTGGCGGGGGGATTTCAGGGCGGAACCCGTTTTTCGGCGGTGGCACATTCGTGCCTGGAGGAGGCGGAGGCGGCGGTTTCGGCAGCCGATGCCGACGACGCCCGCCGCTCTCGTCCGAAGCCGCAATCAGCGAAATCGCCGCCTTCAGCGTCTTGATGTCGATCGTCACCTTCGCCCGAATCCACGTCTCGTCCTGGCGGTCCTTGCGCTCCAAAACCCGAAACGACTTCACAAACGAATCACTGACTGTCAGCAGGCTCTCCACCACCACTGCGCGCTCCTCGGGTGTGCGCCAGGAGTGCTGCAGCCGCAGATACTTCTCCCCGACCTCCGCAATGGCCTTCCGCCGCGCGGCCTGCTTCGCCTCCTTGAAGGTGTCCCCCCTCCCCGTCGCCGTCACCGTCGCCTGCCGCCCCGCCCCATGCGCGCAGAACGCCGCCAGCAACAGCGCCAGTCCCAGGCGCCGCCAGTTGATTGGAACAGTCATCCGATTCATTCCTTGTGCCTCTTCATCCAAGCAGACCCTTCAGCGCGGCGGCGCGGTTGCTGGTGATGGCGTCGGCGCCGTAGCTGATGAAGCGCCGCGCGAGACCAGGATAGTCGATGGTCCAGACGGCGACGTAGAACCCCGCCTCGTGCAGCGCGCGGTAGTAGTCCGCGGTGCCGTCGCTTTCGCCCGCATACGAGATGTCGACGCCGTCGGCATGGATGGCCTTGAGCATCGCGATGAGTTCCTCGACCCGAGGATAGTAGCCGACGCCCGTCAGGTAGAGCATCCTGTATTGCGGCAGCGCCGCCTTGACCGCCTGCATCAGCAGCGGGTCAAAGCCGATGAAGACGCAGCGCTCGGGCTCCAGCCCGATGGCCTTCACCTCCGCGACGACTGCGGGCACCAGCGCCAGATCCTTGCCCTTGAGTTCCAGGTACAATTCCCGCCCAGGCCCCAGCTCCGCCACGATCTCCGTCAGCGTCGCAAAACGCTCATGCTGGTAGGCGGGGTCCGCGTTGGCGACGGTCAGCGCGCGCAGTTCGTCAAAGGTGCTGCCCTGCACGCTGAGGTCGCGATCCGCCATCATGCCCGTCGTCGCGTTGTGGCAGACGATGACCTTGCCGTCCTTCGTCAGCCAGACGTCGCACTCCGATCCATCCGTGCCCAGTTCCCGCGCGACGCGGTGCGCCGCGACCGTGTTCTCTGGGGCAATCGCGGACTCGCCTCGGTGTGAAATCCATTTGATCTTGTGGTTCATGGCGTTTCGACTCCTTCGTTCAGGTTGAATGTGCGCACCCTGGTCTGGTTGCGGATGCGCTGGTCCTCCCGCCCTGGGATGGACACGCTGGTGCGCACCTGGATCAGCCCCGTGCCCGAAAAATCCGCGTCCGACAACTTCGCCGCCGCCGCCACCGAATCCCCAGGCGCGATCTCGGACTTGAAGACATGGCTGTATTCGCGCCCGTTGATGAACGCCGTCATGGCCGCCCCCGACACTGGAACCGTCCCCGTGTTCTGCAGCGTCACGACGATGGCCCCCTCCTCGTCGAGTTCGATGCCGCCCGCCGCCACATCCACGATGCCCTCGGCGTCATGGCGGTTCATGCGGTCGGCGTCCACGATCCCGCTGCCCGAGGCCTCGTCCTGCCCTGGCAGCCCCGTGTCGTTGCAGTTCTCCAGCAGCACCCGTCGCGCATCCGCCGCCGAGGCCTCGGGATGCGCCGCCAGATAGTTCGCCAGGATGCCGCTCACGCACGGCACCGCCGCGGAGGTCCCCGTGAAAAGCCCCGCCTCGTCATTCGCGGTCGCCGCCAGCAGCCCCACGCCAGGCGCGACGACATCGACCCGTTCGCCGCGGTTCGAGAAGCCCGCCACATTGCCGTCCGCCGACACCGCACCCACCGCGACCACCCCCTCGTAGGCGGCGGGATAGCAGACGTCGTTCACGCCGTTGTTGCCTGCGGCGGCCACCAGCAGCGCACCCTTCTCCTGCGCGTAAGCCACCGCATTGGCCATCACCGCCGAATCGGAGTAGGTGCCGAAACTCATCGAGACCACCTTCGCACCGTCGTCCACCGCCGCCACCAGGGCCTTCGCCGCGTCAAAGACGCTCCCGTTCCCCTCCGCGTCCAGCACCGCATACGCCCGCACCGACGCGTTGGTGACTCCCAGCGCGCCCGTCAGAATCGAGGCCACCGCCGTGCCGTGGTCGCTGAACGCCTGCCCGTCCCGCTCCGCGATCCCGCAGGGATCCAGCGTGGTCATCGCCGCGCCTTTCAGCGCGGGATGCGGCAGGACCGCCGTGTCCAAAAGCGCCACGGTCACGCCGCGGCCGCGCGCGGGATCCGAGGCGTCGACGCCAAGATAGGCGCGGTAGTCGCGCCCGAACGCGGGGCCTGGGTTGCCTTCCCATTCGGGATACTCGTCCCGCAGATTCCTTGGAATCTGGATGCGCGCGTCCTCCCCCGTCTGGATGGCATCGCCCAGTTCGGAGGCCAGCCGCGAAAGCGACTTCGCGTCCAGCCGAAGCCGCACACTGCGCAGCGCGTCCAGCCGATCCGCCTTCCACCCCTGCGACGCCGCCAGTTCCAGCAGCCGCCGATATGCCTCCGTATCCGACGCCCCCACCACGACCGAAGCCAGCGGCCCCTCCACACGGGACACCACAGGATGGAGCACCTCCACCTGAACCGCAGGCTTCGACGACGCAGACGACGCAGGACGAGACGCCCCGCGCACCTCGGAAACCGCCTTCGCGCGAACAGGAGCCTCCGACTCCGCCGCGGGCTTCTCAGGAACGCGCAGCGTCCCCAGCAGCCAGCACACCACCAGAAACAGCACTATCCCGCCTATCCACAGCGGAACCCCATTGTTCTTCGGTTGAAATTCTATATCCGCCATGGAAGGTAATGTAACCACAATCCCAATCCCCGCCAATCCACACAACGCATTTTCAACCCCACCCACATTTGCATTTTCCACAACGGACGCTATACTATGGAAAATGCCTAAATTGGATAATCTGGTTACCAGAACCGACTTGTCCCAGTTGTCCCAGTTGTCCCAGTTGTCCCAGTTGTCCCAGTTGTCCCAGTCGTCCCAGCCGTCCCAGCCGTCCCAGCCGTCCCAGCCGTCCCAGCCGTCCCAGCCGTCCCAGCCGTCCCAGCCGTC
>JAEEGL011265954.1_pt1 | contig 25913 bp, 61 predicted proteins | sample 9134231 | NCBI WGS metagenome assembly JAEEGL01 (sample SAMN16246548, study PRJNA631951) | gut metagenome | biome: gut microbiome; feature: rumen; material: fiber-attached | host: Bos | place: Iran: Karaj | collected 2018-10 | reverse complement strand
TATACGGCATAAGGTTGATGACCGCGACGGGGACGAAATCGTGGCGGAAATAATCCAAAAGGCTGGGTTGAATTTAAAGGGATAAATTATGAATTTCTTTGAATTGGTAGGGCGATTAGTCCTTGATAAAAGTGAATACGAAGAGGGATTAAACGATGCCGAAAAAGAAACCAGTGGATTTACCGATAAGTTAAAATCTGGACTGGGAACAGCGACCAAATTAGCGGGTGGCGCTATTGTCGCGGGTGGCGCGGTAGTTACTGCCGTGGCAAAACAGGCAACGGACGCATACGGCAATTTTGAACAGTTATCGGGTGGTATTGAAACATTATTTGGCGAATCGGCAGATATTGTCTTAAAGAACGCCGAAAAAGCGTATCAGTCGGCGTCTATGTCAACCAATGATTATCTTGAAACCGTCATGCAGTTTTCATCATCGCTCATTCAATCGGCTGGGCGTGGTGCGCAGACCGACCTTGACGAATTGGAGGCTCAGTTAGACGAAGAATACAAGGTAACAAAGCGTGGATTAGAGGACGAACTGGAAGAGCGTAAAGAATACTGGAAACACACGCTTGAAACGGCCAAAAAGAATAAATACCCGTATTTGGAAGAGTTAAAACAGCGTCGTGACGACGAACTTAAGGAAATGAAACGTGCCAATGAAGATAAATTGGCAGAGTTAAAACAGCACAACAAAGAAGTTTTGGAAGAAACTGAACGTGCAAACCTTGTAAGCGTCAAGACACCCGAATCATTGCAGAGGTCGGCGGAACTTGCTGACATGGCGTTACAGGATATGTCCGACAACGCAAACAAGATGGGTACAAATATGCAGTCAATCCAGAACGCATATTCTGGTTTTGCAAAGCAGAACTACACCATGCTTGATAACCTTAAACTTGGATATGGTGGCACAAAAGACGAAATGCAACGTCTATTAAAGGACGCAGAGGCACTTACAGGCAAGAAGTTTGACGTATCATCTTACGCCGATATTGTCGAGGCTATTCATGCAATCCAAGTGGAAATGAACATCACTGGCACAACGTCACAAGAGGCAATGGATACGTTGCAAGGCTCAATGGGCATGGCGAAAGCATCATGGGATAACTTGGTCGCTGGATTTGCTAATCCAGACGCAGACCTTGGACAGTTAGTAGATAATTTTGTTAATTCGGCCACGGGTGCGCTTAATAACATGATACCGATAGTCGTTAGGGCTATATCTGGCATAGGACAGGCCTTGCCGTCCGTTGTAAAGGCGATTACAGACGTTTTACCCCAGTTAATAACCGAATTATTACCCCCGCTTATTGAAAGCGCTGTAACGCTTGTAGAGGGGCTTGTAGAGGCTATTCCCAAGATTATATCTGGCATAAGTGATTTACTACCCACGTTAATACCTTTGCTGATTGAGGGCATGATTAACATATTTATGGCAATCATTAATAACCTTGATTTGCTGGTGGACTCATTCGTACAGTTAATGATAGGAATCACGGAGGGCATAATTAATGCTTTGCCCGTTCTTATTGAAAAACTGCCAGAAATCCTTATGAAAATAGGGGAGGCGCTTATACGTAATATTCCAGTATTGCTGGAGGCAATCGTAAGACTGGTAATAATTATCGGACAGGCCGTATGGGATTTGTTGTCGACTGGTGCGCAGAAACTGGCGGAATGGTTCAGTGGCGTATGGGACAGCATCGTTGAATGGTTCAAGAATCTTCCCAACACCATTGCTTATTGGCTTGGTTATGCTATCGGCGTTGCTGGTGCATTCTTACGTGATTTGCCCGCTATGCTTAAAGACTTATTTATCAAGATGATTAACAAAGTCGTTGAGTTTGGGCAAAATTTTAAAGAAAGAGCGCTTGAATCGGCACGAAACTTTAAGGAAAGTCTTATCAATGGAATCCGTGAATTGCCAGAACGTATTAAAGATATCGGTAGAAACATTGTCGATGGCCTTAAAAACGGTATCCTTGAGAAGTGGGAAAATCTCAAACAGTGGTTTTCTAATCTTGGAAAGGGATTACTTGATGGCTGGAAAAATGCATTTGCTACGCATTCACCGTCAAAAAAGACTGAGGAAATTGGTAAATGGCTTGCGCAAGGTTTTGGTATCGGATTTGAAAATGAGTTTGTTGACGTCAAAAAGAACATGGAAAACGTGTCTTTGGACATGGACGTGACAGGCGGGCTTAGGGGCGGAATGGTTGTTGAAGAACAGAACGCCGATAAGCAGATAGCAGACTTGTTGCGTGCAATCCTTTACAAGATACCAGATGCAACCGACCCCGATAGCATTTTTAGAATTGTAAGACGCACAAACGAAGAGTTTAAAGAGGCAACAGGAGTGAGCGCGTTTGTATGAGTAGATTTATCATAGGTTCAACCGATTTATCGGCACAGATAAACGACAAAACCGCATACGAAGTAAACGAAACGTCCTTGTTTTCGTCCGTAACGGACGCAAACGGGGACGAACACCGTAATTTTTATAAAACACGTGTTATGGGTTCATTTGATATGTTCTTTATTGACGATATAAGCACACAGTCAACGCAAAGCAACGATGAACCGACGTTAGTATCATATGCGACATTTTTGTCATTAATAACCAACAATTCGGTTAATGGACTACTTACAGCAACAGTATGGGTGCAGAATACGGCAACGTCAAAAACGCTTTATTGTTACCCAGTGCTTAAGATGAAGAAAGAAACCGAAGTGAACGGGAAAATAGTTAGAATCGTAACAGTGACAATCGAGGAAAAGTAAATGATTAATATTTCAGATGCCGACAAAAATTTATGGCGTGCTGGCACAACCAAAAAGAATATTACAATCACGTTCCCGAATCTTAACAACCTTACGCTTACCAATGAGGATATCATTAAAGAATCCTTTAAGTTAAAGGAAAGTATCGAAAGTGATACCAACCTTACGTTTATGGGCTGTATCGCGTCGACGCTTAAGTTTAAAATCATTAATTTCATACAGGATATAAGAAACCAGTATTTTGAAGTTAAGATATCCACTGGGACAAGCGCTGACGTCCCCGTATTCAAGGGTTACGTATATAACCAGTCAAATTCTACGCATGAGGACATAAGCACCGAAATAACGGCATACGACCCTCTCAAAAAGGCACTGGAGGCAGACGTCACGTCGTGGTACAACAATCTGACGTTCCCGATATCGATTAAAGATATGCGTACATCGTTTTTCCAGCGCGTGAATATTCCACAGGAAACAACGATACTTACAAACGATAACCTTATGGTCGAAAGAAAGACCATTACCGAATCAGTGACTGGGCGTGAAGTTATACGCGGAATATGTCAGTTAAACGGCGTGTTCGGACAATATGGACGTGATGGTGTTTTTCATTATCGAAAGTTAAACGCCCTTATCGAAAACTTATACCCCGATGAAACGATATACCCCAAAGACGATTTGTACCCGCGTGAATCAAACGCCAGTGAGCAAGTTTACAAGGCCGTATATAGCAAGATTTCATACCAGCCCTATCACACAGCGCTTGTAAGTCGCGTGGTTATCGTTAACGAAAACGGAAACATATCTGGAATGGCTGGCGACACCACAAATGATACATTCTATATACAGGACAACAAAATCGCGTGGGGTGTTAATCCTAACGAGGCTTGCCAGAATATATTAAATACCATACGTAATATTTCATTTACTCCAGCCGAAATTTGGGCTAAAGGTTTACCATATCTTGAATGCGGTGATATAATTGTATCGAATACGGCACTAAATATCGTGCAGTCGTACATTACGACCCGAACATTGGAGGGTATCCAAGACTTGATGGATACTTTTGACAGCGATAGTACCCAGCATCGTAAGGCTTACAAATTATCGCTTGAAACCGAAGTAAGCGCAAACAAGGCAAGTGCGGAAACGGCACAGGAAACGGCAGATACGGCACAAAACAGCGCAGATACGGCACAGGACAGAGCAGACAGCGCTTACGGATATGCAGACAGTGCGTATGGATATGCTGGTAGTGCTTATAGCGTAGGAACAGAGGCGAATACAAGAGGAAAAGACGCCCAGCAACGCGTTGGTGTGATAGAGGCAGATTACGTTAAAACGGAGTCAATAACAGCATTGAACGGACGAATCGATAATTTGTCATCACAAATAATAACCGTTGGTGATGTTACAAGTTCACAAGAATTTGCAAATGCTATTGATAACAACGCCAAAGTATCGGGTGCGATGCAAAAGTCAACGTATATCCAAGGAGGATATATTAAAACGTCTTATCTTGACGTTAACTATATTAAAGGTCAAGTAATTGATGCAAATAGTTTTAGCGGTATAGGTATAAACGTATCGGCAGTATATGCCAGCGGTGAAATTAAATGTCGAAGTCTTGCGGTTAGTGGCACATATTATTCTGGACATAGATATAGATTTCAGACGTCCGATGGTTACCATTGGTTAACGGTTCTTGCATATGCGTAATGGAGGTAAAAATGCTTAAAGTAGTATCAAGAATGTTTAGAGAAACAGAACAGGACGCACAAGACTTTAACGACCTTGTTTCCGTCATTGAATCGGCGGGTTACATGGTGGCATATAGTAGTCCCGAATCAATTTCTATAATCATAGACAAGGAGGAAATAGCAGATGCTTAAAGTAATTGGAAACGTTTATGGAAACGACAAAGAGGCAATGGCAGAATTAACAAGAGTATTAACCAATAATGGCTATACTATCGCTTACCAGAACGATACAAGCGGTGTAGTCATTAAGGAGGTTAATGATGAATCTGGAAATTAGACAGTTAGAGGACATTTTAATTAAAGCACTCAACGAATCGGAGTTACCTATCGAAGTAAAGCGCTTAATTGTTGCCGACGTCTACCACCAGATTTTAAAAGAGGCAGATAAAATCATAGCACAGGAAGTTAAGGAGGCAATCGATGAACAAAGCGTACAGCCGAATTAACTGGGAAAATTACCCCAGTACCGAAACGCCATTAAATGAAACAAACTTAAACCGTATGGACGGTGCGCTTAATACTGTTGATGACCGCGTGGTATCGTTTGACGTATCCAAGGCTAACCAGAGCGATATTTTACAGGCGATTAGAAACGTATCGTTTGACTCGTTAACAGGAACGTTTACATTTACTTTCTTTAATGGAACGACCCAGACTGTTGATACAGATATTGAAAAAATCCCCGTTAATTTTGATTATGATGACGACCCTACAAGTCTACATTACCAGCAGTTAATTATATATCTGGACGATGGAACGGTTAAATATATCAATATGTCGGCACTTATCACCCAGTACGAATTTGACGAAACCGCAACCATTGCCCCGACAATAACCAGTGGGCGCGTATCAATGAACGTCAAAGATGGTTCTATTACTGGCGCAAAGATGCAACCCGATTATTTGGCAGATATCACCGTACAAGCCCAGAACGCACAGGCAAGCGCCACAGCATCGGCTGGTTCGGCAACGTTAGCACAGTCGTGGGCAGAGGGCGGAACAGGGACAAGACCAGATGAAGATACCCAGAACGCCGAGTATTTCGCTGGACAGGCACAGGACGCCGTAGCACAATTATTGCAAGCGTTTGGTGTATCAGTAACGGGTACGTTTCTAATTTTTGGCGCAACATTTTTGGAACAGTTTGACATTGAGGTAGACGGCACAACCTTGAAAATAAGCAATCCTACATAGGAGGTAGAAAATGGCAATAATAGATAAAGTACAGTTACCAAACGGCGCACAGTATGATATCCGTGATACACAGGGTAACTACGCAAGCCAGACATATGTTGACAACGCCATAGCAACGATTAATAAAACGTCAATCGGACTGGGCAACGTCGATAACACAAGCGATATGAATAAGCCCGTATCCACAGCACAGGGAACGGCCATTGGTGCTGTTGATACAAAGGCGACCAACAACCAGAATGCGCTTACAAATTTGGCAAAGGTAAAGATTATAACCGTTGACACAAGTAACTGGACACAGGAAAGTGGAACGTCATATTATATCAAAACATTGTCAGTGACGGCATTGTATGGCAATCCTATTGTAAGTCAGTGTGATGCAAACGGTAGTAATGAGGATAACGAAGCCCGCAGAAAAGAATACGCTAAATTGTTTGATGTTCGGGCATTTGGCGACACGTCACTTATACTTTTTGCAACAGCAATACCCACGGCGTCATTTTACATTGCCGTAACTGGTGCAGAATAGGAGGTAATCAATGAAAGCAACATTAGTAAGAAATGAATATAGCCAAGCGAGCAAATGCTTAATGAGCGATGGTGCGACGAGCGTGGAAGATATGGTAACAACAGACGGGTTGCATAATATTACTCCTACAAGTGGCGTAACGGTAATTGAATATTTTAATTATTTCAAGATTGGTAAACTTGTTGTAGTTAACATTGGTGGTGTTGTGGAAAGTTCGGGTCTTACCGCTATTAAAATAGGTGAGGGACTACCCGTCATGCGTTCAAGGGCATTGGCTGTAATTGCTAATGACTCTACACCGTCTGATTATTCATGCGTTGCATTTGGTTCTATTGGAAACACCGAATTATATTTATCAACGCATAGCGCTAATATTGGATATTATGGGCAATTAGTATATCTTACAGATTAAGTCAACAACATAGTGGCGGAAAAGTGTAGACGCTAAAAGAGGTATGCGCAAAGCCAAAGGCTCGTCGTGCTTAATATCCTCTCACGTCGGAGGATACATACCATGTAAGGTGACAGAAATTCAAATCCTTACCTATGTTGATTATATCTTGTCTAAAGGACATCAATCACAATGACACGAAGCGTAAATAAATTATCTTATCTTGGTAAAAGTAAAAAGTATTGTTACGGTGTGAAAAGCCGTGAATGGGCAAAATCAAAACATTTATGTACTAAAGCAATTCGGAACAAATTAAAAAAAGAATTGATTAAAGAAAGCGAAGAATAAATTATGGCATATATGCTGTAACATAAAGGAGGATAATATATGTATTATTTAGTAGCATTAATCACCAACACGTCAGACCAGCATTCACAGACGCTTAACCCGTTTGCGTCGCTTGATTTGGCAATCGTAAATTACCACCAGAAACTGGCAACCTTTCATAACGCCAGCGACGTTGCTTTTGCAGTAGTCGAAATTCTGGACGAATACGGACGAATTGTACCGAATTATACCGAAACGGTTGACCACAGAACGGTTGAGGCATAATATAATTAGAGGCGGAAAGCCAAAGGAGGGTTGAAATATGAATTTTGGAGGAATAGCAAGCGTCGGCGCTATAACCGTCATATGCTATCTTATCGGTGAGGCAGTAAAAGCAACAAAACTTGACAACAAGTACGTTCCGATTATCGTAGGAACAGTCGGCGCTATCCTTGGCGTCGTAGGGTATGTTATAAATATGCCCGAATTTCCCGCGAATGACATACTTACGGCCGTTGCTGTCGGTATCGTTTCGGGTCTTGCCTCTACTGGTGCAAACCAAGTAGGCAAACAGTTAACCAAAGACAAAGAACCAAAAGAAACAGAGCATTCTGAGGGGACGGGTGGTGACGAAACATGAGAAGTTATAATGAGGCAAACGCCGAAAAAATTATAGCGTTCTGGAAGTCAAAAGGGCTTTCTGATTATGCCGTTTCGGGCTGGCTGTCTAACTGGTGCATCGAAAGTGGATTTATTCCCAACAATGCTCAGAATAGTTATATGTCCAAGTACGGACTTACCGATGAAGAGTACACAGCAAGGGTTGACGCTGGAACATGGGCAACGCCCGACACAAACCTTGACTTTGGCCACGACAAAATCGGATATGGTCTGGCTCAGTGGACGTCAAGCGGGCGGAAACAGGGACTGTGGGATTATTTACGCCAAAACTGTTCTACTGTCGGTGATATGAACGGACAGTTAGAATATGCCTACATCGAATATACCAGCAAGTCGTTTGCCAAGACTAAGGCTGGTCTTGAAAGCGCTACAAGCGCTGGTGAATGCGCGATTATCATTATGACAACATATGAAAAGCCCGCATCGATGAACGACCCGAATAAGCAAAAAGAGCGTGCAGATTTGGCCGAGGAATTTTACGTAAAATACTTTGGCGAACAGCCCGAACCGATAAAGCACAGAATACTGGCATTATCGGCTGGCCATTATCTTTACCGTGCTGGCAAACGTTGTATGAAATCAATAGACCCGTCCGAAACACGTGAATGGGTGTTAAATGGCCGTATTGCAGACATGCTTACCGATAGATTGTCAAAGTATGCTGGCGTCGAAATTGTAAGGCTGGACGACCCGACAGGGGAAACGTCTATTACGCTTGAAGAACGCGCGAAGAAATCCGACGACCACAACGCAGATTTTTATTTGGCAATTCATCATAACGCTGGCATAAACGGTGGTTCTGGTGGTGGCGTGGTAGTTTATCATTACCCTACGACCAAAAACCATGAACAGGCACAGGCGCTTTACGATGACGTTGTTAGTGCAAACGGACTTAAGGGCAATCGTTCTACGCCCATCGTTGCAACAACGGATTTATACGAAGTATGCGCACCCGTTGCAGATTCTCTGTTACTGGAAAACGGCTTTATGGATTCAACGACCGACACGCCGATTATCTTGACAGAGGCATTTGCGGAAAAGACGGCAGATGGGCTGTGCAAATTCTTTGTTGACTATTGGGGATTAGAATTAAAGAAAGACGGCAACGCAAGCGATATTTTGGCAGAAATCGAAAGCACCCGAAACAACATTAAGGCGCTTGAAGAACACATGGACGAATTATTAGAGCAATTAAGAGGGGTAATTACAAATGGAGTGGATAATTGATATTGTTAAAGCATTACTAACATTTGCTGGAGTATTTGTTACCGTCCGTTATTCTCTTAAAGGTAAAAAACTTGAAATTGCAAACGCCCATGATGAACAGATAGCCAATGTTAAAGGCGCATTTAATGTACGCCTTGATGATATCGGGAAAAAACTTGACGATATCAAGACCGAGCAGTTAAAAATAGGATTATCTGTAACCCAGTTACAAAAAGACGTTGCAGACAACAACAATTATGCTAAAAGTCTTAATGACAGGGTTTCTGTCTTGGAAAAGGCAGTGGCTGTCTTGGATAATCGTGAAAGCGCAAGTGAGCATCGGCTGGCAGATTTGGAAAAAGCAACATGACAAACAACGAAATTAAATGGTTTTACGAACAGTCGGCAATGAGGGCGGATAAAGCCAATAAACGCCTTGTAATAATAATCATATTGCTTATATCGCTATTCTTTATAAGCAACGGGGCGTGGCTTTATTACGCCAGTCAGTTTAGCGTCGAAGAAACAACGATGATTGACGCCGAACAGGACGGTGATTTAAACATAATCGGTGGAGGCAACGTAAATTATGGGCAAACAGAAAGCAACAATAACCAAGACTAAAAAGTATGTCCGTAAGACTGGTGGTAACACTGGTTATGTTAAATGCAATATGTGCCACGGTACTGGACGTGTCAAGAAGAAAAAGGCATGAAAGAGTATACAAACAGCCAGATGGACGCGCTTATTACAGAACTTATCCATTCTGAGCGCGACAGAGTCGTCATGCACCGTCGCCTTATCGATGGTATATGCTTTGAGCCACTGGCCGAAGAGGTCGGGCTATCTGTAAGGCAAGTTAAAAGAATTGTTTACAAGTATGAGGATACACTATTTAGACATTTAAAATAGTCTGTTTTCTTTTACATCAACCCCATATATATTTCACGAAAATGACCCTTATAATTCATTTTATAGGGGTCATTTTCTATTTATCATATTGAGTACGGAGGTAATGATTATGTTCGTATTTGATAACCCTAACCCACAGGGGTCTTTTGTGGGTGATTGCGTGATTCGCGCACTTTCCATAGCAATGAATAAATCATGGTATGACGTTTATACCGATTTGACGGTGACTGGACTTTCTATGTCCGATATGCCGTCAAGCAATCGGGTGTGGGCGGAATATCTTAAAAATAAAGGCTGGAAACGTCATGTGATTCCAGACACTTGCCCGTACTGTTATACGGTTCGGGACTTTGCGGGTGAGCATTTTAAAGGCAGTTATATTTTAGGAACTGGCACGCACGCCATCGCTGTCGTGGACGGTAATTATATGGATATCTGGGACAGTGGCGACGAAGTGCCATTATATTACTTTTCCAAGGAGGACTAAACAATGGCCTATAATTTTTATCCACAGTATTATTCACAGCCACAGCCACAGGCACAAGCCCCAGTACAGATGCAGACGGCTTTTATGTCGGTTCGTAGTGAGGCTGAGGCCAGAAATTACCCTGTCGGGTTCGGCAACAGCATAACGTTTAAAGATGAAAACGCGCCGTATGTGTATACAAAGACAATGGGATTTTCTCAGTTAGACACCCCGCACTTTGAAAAGTACAGGCTGGTCAAAGAAGAGCCTTTACAGCCCCAAACAGACCCGTCTACGCCCGCAGACGATAAAATTACCATTGAAGATATAGACGCGCGATTTGAAGCCGTCTGGGACGCTATAAACGGTATCAAGCAAGAAACGGCAAAACCCACCAAAAAGAAAAAGGAGGTAGAAGATGATACCGAATAACATTATGCAGATTTTAAACCGCACTATGCCTAACGCAAACGTGCAGAACATAAAGACACCCGACGATTTGGCACAGATGCTACTTAATTCTGGGCGCGTAAGCCAAGCCCAAGTAAATCAAGCGCGTCAAATGTGGGGGCAACAGCCGAACATACGACAAATGATTAAGAATAGATTTGGTATGTAAAAAGTTTAGCAATACTAAACAGTTATTAAGGGAGTGCGCATAACCTTAATATACGGACTATCCGTCGCGAGGGTAGCCCCTAACCTAAAAAATTTATAGGAGGAAAGCAAAGATGGCTTTAACAGATGAAAGCGGAATGAACACGACAATGCTTGTTTCACCTACTGGTGGAATGGCAAACGGAGGATTTGGTGGTTTCGGTAATGACTGGGGCTGGATAATCCTTTTACTCTTATTCGCTGGCGGAGGCTGGGGTAACGGATTCGGTGGAGGATTCGGTAACATGGCTCTTGGTTATGACTTCCCTTGGCTTATGAATGGCCAGCAGAACATCAACGCAAATACAAACGGTGGATTCCGTGACGCAATGCTTAACGACAACATTATGAGTGTGCGTGACGGTGTTAACGCACTTTCAACCCAGTTATGTGGCTGTTGCGGTGATATGCAGATGGCGCTTGCTAACGGATTTGCTGGCGTTGAACAGGGCGCAAATGCCCGCCAGATTGCCAATATGCAGTCATTATTTGGCATTCAGTCACAGATTGCTAACGGCACTTATGCTACTGGTACAGGCATTGCAGACCTTAAGTATGCAGTCGCTACCGAAAATTGCGCCGACAGACAGGCTCTTAATGAGGGCGTGCGCGATATTATCGCTAACCAGACGGCTGGCACACAGCGCATTCTTGACAAACTTTGCGACCAAGAGTTACAGGCGGAACGCAGAGAGAACCAGAATTTGCGTTCAGAACTTATGTATGCAAGAGGACAGGCCTCACAGATTGAACAGACAGCCCAGATACTTGCTGGACAGAATAGTGAAGTTGACGCGCTTTATAACAGACTTTCTAACTGTCCCGTACCCACAACACCCGTATACGGCCGTACCCCTATTTTTACGTGCAATAACAACGGCTGTGGCTGTGGCTGTGGTATGTAAGGAGGCGCAACATGGCAGAGTTTACGAATAATGACGTGCAAGTCGTACAGCCTAACCAGCAAGTAACGCTCAATACCGTTATCGGCTGTCCCAAGGGCTATATATACCACAGAAATGGCAGTGGCATTGTAACTTTGCGTGGTATCACAAATAACTGTTTTGCGCGTTATCAAGTGACGTTTAACGGCAATATCGCTGTTCCGAATGGTGGAACGGTTAACCCCATAGCGGTTGCAATCGCTATTGATGGCGAACCGATATTGACCAGTAAGGCAGTATTTACACCCAGCGCTACGGCAGACGCGACCCCGTCCGACAACAATTACGGTAACGTAACGTCGACGGCGATTGTGACAGTACCCAAGGGTTGCTGTTTCAATGTAAGCGTAGAAAATGCGTCGTCTGTTCCTACGACACCCGCTGGTGCAAACGCGCCCGCTATAAATGTCAAGAACGCTAATTTGACAGTTAGTCGAATTGCATAAGGAGGCTGTTATGGATAAATTAATTGATTATATCTGTGATGAATTGGACGACCTCGAAAAGAAAGCCGAAAAGAACGGGAAATTATCCCAGACAGAAATACAGTATGGCGATATGCTCGCTCATTTTAAAAAGAATTTGCTCACAGCCGATGCCATGATGGACACAGAGTATGACGGAATATCGCACGCCAGAGGGCGTGGTAGATACGCAAGACGTGACGCTATGGGTAGGTATTCCACCCGTTATGAGGATATGTCCAGAGATAATATGAGTGGTCGCGGTTCTTATGACGATATGTCATACCGTCGCTCTTATGATGGATACAGCAGAGGCAAAGACCATTTGCTTAAAGAACTTAAAGACATGGAACATGACGCCGACGATGAAAGTAAGCGTATGATTCATACATGGATTAAGCAGTTAGAGGAACGTTAAATGTTTACAAAAGCCGAATTAATTGACGCCATAGCAGAATTGGAAAGCGGAAAGCATAGCATACAAAATTGTGAAAAGTTAGCGTCTATATATGTTGTATTAGACCATCTGTATGGAACGCCTGTTATTGATAATGGGTATTCACGGGATAATAGAATTGATGACGATAGAATAAAAAGATATGGAAATTCACGATTTTTAACCTCGATAGAGGGTAGACCCGCCAAAGACGTATGGCCAGTGATAGATGAATTAATAGAGGCTTTAGGCGTGCTTGAACCAAGGTTATTGTCCAGTTTTTACGAAAAACTAAATATTTAAAAGGGAGGGGTTAATCCCCCTCCTCTTTTTTTACCTCCATGCACACCAAATTGTGGTATGGAATAAGGGCATAGTCGCCGTCGGCAAATTTTACCATAATCACGCTTACCCCTGTGATAATCTCAGTGACGTTATTACATTCTTTTACTTCACCAGTGACTTTTTCAATTACTATTGTATACATTTTACCTCCGTTCAAAAGTGGGTCATTTCCCAGTCAAGTTTACCAAGTTTTCCCATCTGTTTCCTCCCATTCGTCCATTTTATCCATCTGGTCAAACACTTCAAAAATAAATTTCACGTTGACTCTGTGGGTTGAAATAATATCAAAAAACATTTTTGCAATGTTGCGACGACTTAAAGGCTTTCCAGTCATGCCGTATTTGTCAATTAACTCTTTTAATCGTTCTTCTTTCTTTCTGCAACGCTGGCAAACATATAGATATCCAGACTGAGGGATAAATATATTACATCGTATACAATGGTCTTTAAACTTTGCGTCTGGATTATTCATTTCTTATTACCTCCAAATGTTTTTTAATGATTGCCAATACTTCCGCTTTGTCTATCGTTGGTGGTATATTTACACCCTCATAACGGCAATAGTCATGTTCTTCAAGGTTATTTATATCTTCAATCACATTGTTAAGTGCGTCATTAACCTTGTCTTGTGCGAATTTTTCGACTATTGGAAATTCATCTTTCCTCATTAATCCCCCTCGCACTCCTTTATCTGGTTTATAAAATCGGCCATTTGCGAATAATTTCTACCCGTTCTGCATCGCAATATAAAATCACCGCTATACAGGCCACTACGGCCGTCACTCCAGAGTACATAACCTCCATTACTGCCCACTCCAGAAAGTCTTGTGATATATCCGATACTTCCATCATTTTTTATTTCGTCGCCTATTTTTACTCCAGATTTCCTTTGCCTTTCGTATCTTTCAATGCGGTCTTTCGCATCATTAACAGAACACTCTTTTAAGATATTAAGACTTTCTGTGCCAAAAATATTGAGCAATTTTCTGGCACATTCCCAGCCGTCATGTAAGCCGTCATTATAGCCCACTTGTCTGGCACTTTCCGTTAACTCCTTGAAACTTTTCTCTAAATCCTCATTAAATCCCATTGTTTGCCTCCTTATTCGTGTAATTTAAAGTCGCACGTATCGCACTCAGCATGTAAGTGTCCGTTGCATGTGCTACGTATTGCCGTAATCGTTCCGCCACAAGGGCAAGGGGTTGTATGTTTAACCCCTCTGTCCTTGAAATTTGGAATGGCTTTAAGATAATCAAAAATTGTTGGTGGTATATCCTCAAAAAAAGCGTCGCATATCTTATCGTCGTTTGTCCTACCACCATACGGGCAAGCATCTGTATTCGCAATAAAACAATCATCGCACGTTTTCATCTTTAAAAATCCACTCCCTCCTTATCGGCCTCAATAATTGTCTTTGTGTTGTCAATCTTCTTGACAAATAATTCTGAAAAACTCTTTAGCATTTTGCCTGTCCTTACGGGATTAAGCGATATCCACTCTGTTACTTCATTATCTTTTTTCAAAGCATCAGCGTCAATCAATCTTCCGTGGCCTTTTGGAAGTGGCGTGCCGTTTGCTATCGCTCTCGTCAAAGTATGCAATCCGCAATCCTCGGAATTAACTATCATCTCATATTCTTCTTTGGGTATCTTGATAACCATTTCTATGTCTGCCATGTTAGTCCTCACTTTCTGCCTGTGGCTCTTGCTTTGAACAATGCTCATATTGCGGGTCATTTCCATCAATAAGCGATTTGGCGTAGCGTAAGCCGTTTCTAAAACCGATAAAATAATCATTATCCCCGTCGCTTGCATCAATCGCAAAATCAAGAGTGTTTATAACCTTTTCTTTTTCGTCCGTAGTCCATTCCGTTTTTCTTTTTCTGTTTCCGTAATATTTTTTTTCATTTCTTATCCTCACTTAACATACAATTCAAATATTTTATCCAATTTTGTTGCTTTTAATATGGCATTTTTCAGCATATCGTTTTCTCTTTGTTTTCTTGCCGTACACGGTTTAGAACAGTAATTCTGTCTGCGACATTCCTCACAATTTCCATTTAAAAGCCATTGTTCATCATGCTTGATAAGCATGTTTTCACCCCCATTCTGAGTCAATCATTTCTTTTGCTTTTTCAAAACCCATCGTCGTAAAAAACGAGTAATAAATTAACCGAAAAATATCAATAAGTTTTAGGATTACTCCTAATGCTACTATGATTGCTAAAATCATTCCTTATCCTCGCTTTCCTGTGGCTCAACCATTTTTGCACCACAGTTATTGCAATAGTGCATTGGTATTTTTACTTTGATTAACTCATTACAATGTGAACATTTCCAATACACACCATCGGGAAATGAATAACCTCTTTCCCATTTAGCGTGAATAACAGGCTCTTGCTCTAATGCTTTGATTGCCATATCAAGTGCTTGCAATTCCTCTTTATCAAGTGTAATAAATCGTTTTTCTATGATTTCTATTACTTTGATTGCTTTTTCTCTTGTCATTCAATCACCCCCTTATGATTAACTCGGCATCAAGTGGCTCGACTAATTCAACGGCATCAATATCAAGCACCGCTTGTCTGCTCACAACATCGTCTGATTCGGTTAGTGGGGTAGCATTGATTATAGCGTTAAGCGCATTAAAAGCCGATGAAGATTTACTTATGATACATTCGTTATTATTACTGCAAACGCTATCGTCTTTTATCTGTTTGTACGTTTCCTCATCAATCTCAACTTTCAATATTACTTTGCTCATGGTGTATTACCTCCAGTCAATGTCATTAATAAGGCCAGCGCCAACAGTCCAGCAAGTATCAATATTGCAATTAAGAATGAAAGCGCCCAGTCACAAATAATCTTAAGTATTCGTTTCATTTTCTGCCCTCCCGACTTTCATTAATCATGGTTCTTAATTTCACCAATTCCTTGATATACTCATTAATCTTTTTAATCTGTTCGTCTGGATTAAAGATAAAGTCACTCGCGTAACCCTCATATGTCGTATACCGATAATGGCAATCGTAACAAACGCGCCTACGCCTTATTCTGTCGTGGGCAAGTCTACTGTCACGCACTTGGGTATTGCCCCCACATTTGGGGCATCTGTCAATACTCATCGTCTACCTCCGTTTCCGCCGTGATTTCGTCGTAGTCGTCGCTACCACATACAGGGCAATAATAATATGTTTCATACGCTGGGAAACCAAAGTATTCACCCCTTGGCTCACGTATAGGTTTAAGTTCGGTATCATCAAATTCTGAACCGCAATCGTTGCATCGATAGTTAGTCATTATTACCCCCTCATTATTTCGTCAATAGCGTTAAAGTCGTAATCATTTCTCTTTTCAAACTGGAAAAACGACCCTTTGCGTTGTGGACTGCCCGTGCTTTTAACAGGCTGGTTTAAATACTTTTCAAACTTCGTTCCAAACAACGTGTCGGGTGTAAGATATTGTTTCATCTTTTCGTCATCGTGCCAGTCGTTATATTTTTTATCGATAACCTTTACAAAGTCATCATAAGTGTATCCCTCACGGTGTCTGGCGTTGATAGCCTGTATTGTTTTCTTGGTTGACGGCCTGTAATTTGTACCAAGTTTAGAATTGAGATAAGCGATGACGTCCTTTGCAAAAGGACATATATTATTTATATCTATACTCTTATCTCTATACTCTATACTCTCGTTATTATTTGTAACGCCGTGCGTTACGGTAGCGTTACTTTTCGTAACGCTGTCCGTTACGCTTGCGTTATTTTTCGTAACGCTGTGAGCATCACGATAACGTTTCTGGCGCTTTGCATTGTCGTTATTTACGGCACTTCCAGTCATCTTGTCAATATCGGGTATAAAGTACGTTCCGTCGTCCTCCAGAACCATCAAGCCAAGGCTCATGTATAAACTGAGCGCTTTATTGATGATTGCTGGGTCAGTATCCGTGACGACGGCCAGCATTTCTGGCGTGTACGGGACGTCGTCAGAAAACCTAAGCCGTCCGTCATGGTCAATGGATTCGCACATGAGCGACAAATAAGTCACTACGTATTCGTCGCCCTGTGCTTTTAAAATCTTGATATCGTGACGCTTGAAAAAGTCACGTTTTAACTTAAGCCAATAATAGCGTTCCATGCTTTACCTCGCGTATTCTTCAAAATAACTGTCCTCAATAACTTTTCTTGCCTTGGCGTTCTCTGCTGTTTCGCGTAAATCCTCACGCTCTTGTTTTATTGCTCGGCTGGCGCGTGCAACGGACTGGAATGACGGGTAAGACCTATCAAGCATCGTCACGCAAAACGGCTGGTTTACTGCCAGTGGATTGACCGATTTAATGTATTCAAGATAAAGTATGTCATACGACTCACGTGTTGCTGGGATTTTTTCAAGCAACATCAAAACACGCTTTTTAACTTCCTTGTGATTATGTCTGTTTCTCATACATCAACCCTCCTTACTTCGTCGGACGTGCAAAAGGTAATTCTTCGTCAATCCCCTCGGGAACGTTCATAAATCCGTCAGCGTCCGTCTTGGGCTTAGGCTGGCTTTCCGCCGTCTGCTTTGATTCGGCAAATTCAACCTTTGTTACGATGCAATCGTTGGTGTAAACCTTGACGCCGTCCTTGTTGGTATAAGACCCCGTCTGCCAGTGTCCAGTCACCAATATCTTTGCGCCTTTGTGTATGTACTTTTCAACAAATTCGCCCGTTCTTCCAAACGCCGTACAATTAATGAAATCGGCCTCAGACTGTTCGCCTCTTCCCTCTCTGTCAACAGCCAAGGTAAATTTGGCAACTGCCATAGGCTCATTACCCTGTGAATAACGTACTTCGGGGTCACGTGTTAAACGTCCCATTAAAATTACTGTGTTCATGTTTTAATCCTCCTACAAATAAGATTTTCCAAATTCTTTAATAAACTGTTCGCGTGTTCCATGATGCTGTTCGTAATGCGTCTGGCATCGTTGCTTAAGTATGATATCAATATCACCCGCGTCAGACCCTCTGTTAGCCCCATTTGGGTGCAAGTCATACCTTAATGGTGCAATATAACCATATTTCTCAGACAAGGCCTTATTTGCGCCTCCAAAGACGTGGTGACGTTCTATGTACGGACTGCCAGTAAACATACAAGTGTCCATGTCGTCGGTTAAGACCGACCAGAGTTTTTTTGCCATAAGTTTTTCATTCTTTCTATTTCTTTTGGTGTTTCGGTTTCAATGCCCAGTGCCTTGGCCTCATAGATAACGCCGTCGATAAACTTCGCCATTTCTGCTGTGTCGTATTCGCTTGACCCTTTAACCATCATGTATGATGAAAAGCCGTCCACGTCTTTAATTTTGCGCCAGTGTCCGTATATTGTAGACATGTTGACGCTGGATTTTACTGTGACAACAACATACCCGTTTCCGTCTTTGTAAAATACCCCGTAGCGGTTCAACATTTCTTCGTACACGTCGTCCTTTGAGGAATTGATAGCATCTGCAATCTTGGACATTAATACCCAAGCATAAGCGTTAGCGTCCAGACTGCGTTTTTCACGATACTTTGATATCTTTATTGACAAATCAAATCCTAAAAAGTCATTTAACACAAAGACGTTTGGGTCGTCTGGAACAGCAAGTGTCAATAAAGTGTTACGGCCAAGATAATCAACCGATATGTTCGATATTCTACCTTTAACCTCAATCATCTATTGACCCTCCTTTGGCTGTTACCTTTGCGATATAGTCTTGGCATTGCTCACCAGTCATTTCGATAATCTTCTTGACGCCATAGTGCTTGCATAACTTTTCAACGCCCTCTTTGTCAAAGTTCTTTGTGGCATACGCCAGCACTTTAGCCCTAAGTTTTGCCTCTTCCTCTGGCGTCATCTTTTCGGGCTTTTCCGCCTCTGGTAAATCCTCCCCAGCGTAGATATAAAGCCCCAGTCCAAACATCGCCAAATTCTTGACCAGACAACGCATGATTGCTTTGTTAACATCAAACATGTTACAAGGGTTTTTTATTTCGGTTTCCGTGTCATTGCCATACTTCTTTTCGTAGAAAGTATAAGGCTGGGCTTTAAGCGCGTAGTTTGAATTGTCCATGACTGGTAACCACATATCATGCGTGATTCCCTCAATTGTAACGCTGGTAAATACCATGTAACCGACATTCGGGTCAAAGATATAAGGCTGGCCGTATTCACTGCGCCATATGCTGTATGTTGCATCTGGGTATACCTTTTTTACTTCGTCCCAAGCCCAAGCCCAAGAAAGATACGTTAACTTTCCTTTTTGCTCGGTATGCCCGTTGACGTTTATTTGTGATAACGTTTCGTAAACGCTTTTTTTCTGCTCTGCCATCAGTAATCTGCCTCCATAATTTTGTTAAGTTCGTGTGGTTCTGCCTTGCCCAGTGCTTTAAGTAGCACGTTGCATTCTTTGCGTACAGGGCAAACCTCGCAAGATTCGTCCTCACTTTTCATTGCGTTACAGCAATTAACAATATCGCCTACTTTCATTTGATACTCAACCTCCGTCCTCTTTCTTGTAATTCTGCCCACTTGCAATCTGGGTACTTTTCCAGATACTCTCGGATTTTTTCCATGTCGTTTGATACGACCATCTTTGTCTTTGTAAATTCACTGGGTACGTCGCCTGTAATCTTCACGGGCTGTAAACCACCGTTTGTTACAACCTTAAAGGTAAACAAATCTGTCTTAAAATCCGTCTTGCCTGTCGTTTCCATAACCGTTTTCAAAAGCGCCGTCAATCTGGTTATGTTGTTGTCAATCGTGACTGCACGCTTTTTAAGGCGTTCAATCTCGGCGTTAATCGCCTCATAGTCATGCTTAAGTTCGGAGATAACCTTAGCGTATCCGTCGGCCTTAACCTCAAGTTCACCCTCCAGCGCCTCAAATGTATCTCTTAATGCCTCTTCGTCAACGTCGTCATCTTCCGCCATCGTAAGCAATCTCTTGAAATCCTCACCAAGTTCATAAAGTGTCATCTTAATCAACCTCCTTATATTCTGCGTAATCCATCATTACTTCGTCCACCGCGTCCAGAATAACTCCAGCGCGTACCAGTTCCTCACCGCGCGACTCACCACACTTGTAAGACGTTACTATCTGGCATATATCTTTATTGCCGTACTTGTCGCAAAGTTCCTTAATCATAATTACGCCAGCGTCAATATTTCCCGTTCTTGTCTGGGCATCAATGCCGTATGTGTCATAAAGGCGTCCCCAGTTTACGTCACGTATCTGGAAATATCCGACCGACCGATAACGTCCAAGTTCCTCACTCCAGTCACCCTCAACCCATAAGCCCTGTGATTCGGACTTCATAATGGCAAAAGCGAGTTCTGGCTCTACGTCATGCTCTTCGCATCTGTCGATAACGTAATTGATTAACTGTGTGGGTAGTCCTACGCCCTCATATTCGCGTTTTGGTTCTCTGACCGATAATTTTATCGGCTCTTTGTGTTCAACGACCTCTACGGGGCTATATGACGTTGTGACGGGTATCTGTGGTAACACAACGGGTATCGTCGGCGCGGGTGTAAGCAACCAGTCAAGATAAAAGTTAAAAACACCAGCCACAATCAAGGCCACACCAATTATTTGAAATAATCTTTTCATCATACCTCCACACTGAAAATGTCATCTGTTTCTTTTCGGGTCATTCGTAACTCTTCCGCCAGCGTCTTTGCTTGGTCATACGTAGCACACGCTGGATTGTCAATGATTCGGTAAAGGGTAGGTCTTGAAACTCCTAAGCGCGACGCCAAGTGTGTTAGCGTCTTACCCGATTCGTCAATTTTAGTTCTCAGATTCATGCTGTCCCTCCTGTAACTGTCCGTTATCAACAACGTGGATTATGCCGTTGTCGTAATCCTTTAAAATCTGGTCAAGTGTTATGTCTTTCATCTGTTCTTCCTCCTTGTCTATTTTATCTAAACGCTCACTAAGCGCCTTAAGCCAGTCCTTAAATGCTGTATCAACGCCCATCTGTAACCTTTGTATAGTCTGGGCTTTTTTTATTTCGCTATATAACACAATCAATAGCAAACTTTGTACCACAATGATAATGTGCCATATGTCCATTTATTTACCCTCCATTTCATTCTTTTTAAGAGCCTGTACTGTGGCTAAATTACTTTTTATCTTGGCTATATCATCTTCGTGATGCTTTATAGCCACTTTCCAGTCCTCATTTTCTTCTTTGATTTTGTAGTTAAAGTATTTTACGGCGTAATCAAGACATTTTTTTCTGATTTCATCAGACGATAATTCAAGATTCTTAATGGGAATAATGATTTGAGCCTCTGCATAGCCTCCATAAGCCCAATGGCAATACGCCGAAAAATAAACGCGCCCGTTTTTTACCCCGACAACTTCGTCAAGCGTGCTGGAATAGTCCAAATCATCATCGCCACGTTCCATAAATGCGTCTATTAAGTATATTTTGTGGTGAAATTCGGGCTTTTTATTCTCTTCGTATATCAATTTCAATAATTTGTGTCCCTTTTTTATCAAAAGGGCTTTACCGTCGACCTTTTTCTTCCGTGCGCTTTCTTCTTTAACCTGTTTCACTGCATCTTTTACGTCCATATTTACCTCCTAAAATATTTTCATTAATTCTTTCACTTTTGAAACAATTTCGTAAGTACGGCAAGTCAAATCTTCCTTTACACAATTATCACAATTTTTACAGTTACGAAAACAACGCATACGCGTTTCTGCAAGAATTTGGTCAAACGCGTATTTGATTCCTCTGTCAAAATCAGATTGTGTGCCATTAACAGGCGTTTCGTGTAAAATGCATTTTGCGATTTCCATACATTCCCTTGTTTCCGCTGGGACACTGTAATGCGTTTTGTAAGATTCAAAAAGGCTGTCCATGCGTTCACAGACAGCCTTTTTCTCTATGTTATTTTTGTATGTCATAAAACCTCCTTAAAACTCTGCATTTCTGTTTTTATTAAGGACTTCATTAATGTAATCCTTAAAATCTGACAGCGTATACTCTGCAATGCTACGGGTAAAACCATCTTCAAAAGCAATAACGGCACGGTAACGTGTACCATCAATCGTTTTGTCTTTTCCAATGTCGATAATGTTTTTGACTTGGTTTTTCTTGGGCAGTTTTGAAAATAGCGTATAATCAAAAGTTTTATCACGTGTAAAATCAACCCTTGCACCACCAGCCTTACTCGTTCCTCTTCCCATCTTTGACCTCCTTTTTAGATTCAAAACTTAAACAATTATCGCACCACCATAAACTAAATGTATCTGTTTTCTGTCGATAATCGCAATAGTGGGTTTTACCCAGTAATTTCTGGTCTGTTTTTGACCGTATAGGGTGACAATGAACACATTTTTTATAATTATTCATAAGTCCTCCATACAACGTCCAGCGTCCCTTTCACTCATTCCGCTGGCCATACACACATTATATCTGACCTGTACGCGCCATTCAACAATTTGTTTGATACGGCCGTACTCTTTTCCTGTAACCTTGCGACTCTTGGCGATATCTTCCAACCAATATAATTCGTCTTTTAAAGACCAAAGGTCGTCCTCGTTGTTTATCGTCGTTCCAGCAATCGTCATAGGTAATTCAACCTTGCCATCGCGTATGTCGTAACTAATGCACCATAACTTGTCGTGCATGGATTCAAGGTTAAATATCCACGATTCCTTGACATGGTACTTTCTTTCGTTGTCGGGGTCAACGTCGACGTCATCTATAAATATTTTAAATCCCAGAGCGTTGTACTTATTCTGGTAAGACACTAATTCCTTGCTGTCCTTAAATACTTTACTCCATACGCAATGCGTGCCGTTCCATCTAAAGCCGTCTGATTTCAACACGTCTTTATGCTTGTAAGTATCGCCTTTAATTGATAATCTCTTCATATTCTTCGACCTCCTCTATTTCCGCTGACCCACAATGAGGGCAAATCCCATATGTTTCGTGATACGGTAAGCCCCAACACATTCGGTGATTATTTTAGGCCAGTTAAATGTTTTGTCGCATTCGTTACATTTGTATATTTTCATCGCTCATATCCTCCTTGCCACAATTTCCGAATTTGCTTTTTGCAATAGTCCGTATTAAATAGTGACGCCACGTTTGTGTCCAAAGGTTCTTCATGTTCTTTCCACCAGTGACTCATAATTCCATAATCGTCACTGTCTGATGTGGTTAGCCTGTACCATTCATGCGTTTGCGGGTTATAAAATATATCTACACAAAAAGAAAGGCTCTGGTTGCGCTTGACCTTGTAAAATCCGTCTATCATAATTTCCTCCTTAAAAATCTATTGTTATGAAAAGGGTGTCACAGTTTACTACTGTGGTAATCTTAAGGACTTTATAGTCCCCATACATATCGCTTTCACCATAGTATTTTTCCGAAATGTAATCTTCATCTAAAGTAGCCCCTGTCTTTGTTTGTACTACGTATTCCACTTTGTAAAGTGTTTTAAGCAATGTCTTTAACTTCATAGCGCCTCCTTAAATCGTCCATGCTGTAACTTGTCTTGTCTGTATCTTCAAATCCACCAGCGCGTAGTCTGGATTGTACGGTGTTGATATGCCGATAGACCCAGCAACCGTTGTCGTTCCGCCCCGTGCTTTTTCTCTTTCGCCCTCTTCGATTAACTCAGCCAGTCGGCGCTGTGCGTCTGCATCTGTCCATTTCGGTGACCAGTCAACCACGTGGTACTTTTCCTCTTTTGCAAATCTTCCAATGATTCTATATTCTGTCCTTGCGTCTTTCATGCTATACCTCCTTAAAACAATCTTTGATATCCTTTATGGTCAAGCGCCAAAGTGTCCCAGAATATTTCTGTTTTAAAATCGGGTCGCGCGTGCTGGACTTCTTCATCGTGCCATTTGGCCATTTGCTTAAATTGCTTTATAGCGCCATCTTTAGATTTGGCTTTTACTTCCCAGCGCATCTTTCCTGTTGCCTCTTTAACCTCTACCGTCCACCATTCATATTGAAAACTTCCCATGTTAACCTCCTTAACAATATCCGATGATAGAATAGCGAATGATTTGAACCATTCGCCCGTCTTTGTAACCGTGCTTTTTGCCAATTTTCTTCTTTGCACTTGCAAGGCTTTTAGCCTCTATGGACTTTTCATAAGCCCTGTCTTTGTTTCTGATTTTGTAGTCAATGCTGTATATTGTCATGCTATGCCCTCCTTATCCTCTGCGTTGTCCCATTCGGCCTGTGTCCATGAATGCTTTTCGTTAACACATACCCAAACTTGTGAACCAAACGCTGTGCACATTCCCTGTGCGCACATTTTGGCGTTCTCTTCTTTCCTGTATAATGATTTGTATTTTTCACCTGTATGCCAAACTGTTACTACTTCGTACATATTAAATCCTCCTTATTGTGCGTCGCTACTCTGTCTTTAACGGGCTTGTAACCGTCTACGGCGACATTAACGACTTAACCTATGTCGGCAACCCGTCTACTTTTTCAACTGGCGCTTGGTTCGTCCATACGTTGCGTCCGTCCGTATGCCTTTCTCACGAGCGTGTCAGTGTTTCACTTTGGGCTGGCTTTTTTGTCTTGGGTGTCTTGCCACCACCCTATGGTCGGTATCGCTACCTCTTGACTATACTGTACTCCTACTTTACAAATTTGTAAAGCACTTTTTACACATTATAATAAGAAAATTTATTTTGTTTCAAAAACCGCATAAATGCTGTATAATGGTACGCGAGGAAATAGATATGTTGACTGTCGAATATGTAAATATTGATTCCATAAAAGAATATGAGCGCAACGCCAAAAAGCACCCGACCAAACAAATAGAGCAAATTAAAGCGTCTATTGAAGAGTTCGGCTTTTTAGACCCTGTGGGTGTCTGGAATAACGTCATTGTAGAGGGTCACGGGCGCTATGAGGCCTCTAAACTACTTGGCCTAAAGGAAATACCGATTATAAGGTTAGACGACCTTACAGACGAACAGAGGCGTGCTTATACACTGGTTCACAACAAGTTAACCATGAACAGTGGTTTTGATATTGACATTCTTAATGAGGAATTAGAGAACATTCTGGATATAGATATGGAGGAATTTGATTTCGACATAAATTTTGATGATGACGATGAGGAAGAAGATGACCGCGACCCGTCCTGTCAGCATAACGTATTTGAAAATCAAGAACGGGTACAATTTCCAATAACTAACTATTACGGCATTCCAGAAATGGAAAAGACAACCACAGTCGGGGACAAGATGCTTAGATTTATGGACTGGAAAGAAACCGACGATTTAAGCGAATATATCGCGCATTTCTACTATGACGATTATAAGTTTATGAATGCGTGGCGTGACCCAGACAAGTATATCGACCGCTTACGGCAGTTTAAGGCCGTCGTATCACCCGACTTTAGCCTTTATACGGATTTCCCAAGGGCTTTACAGATTTTATCGTGCTATCGCCGTCAATGGGTCGGCGCTTACTGGCAGATGATGGGTATAGACGTAATACCAGACGTAGTCTGGGGTGATAAAGACAGTTTTGAGTATTGCTTTTTGGGAATACCAGAGGGCGGAACGGTGGCAGTGTCAAGCGTCGGAGTAAAGAACGACGATAACTGGAATAACAAGGACGGCGATATGTTTAAGGCTGGATATGATGAAATGATGAAACGCCTTAAACCGAAAACCATTCTATATTATGGCGATATGATTGACGGACTATCGGGTAACATTATTCAGATGCCGTCTTATTACGCTGAAAAGCGCGAATACTTAAATCAAAAGGCAAAGGAGAAAAAAGAAGATGGGAAGAGG